>OOBZ01000128.1_pt1 | contig 61943 bp, 57 predicted proteins | sample 1671601 | NCBI WGS metagenome assembly OOBZ01 (sample SAMN06348173, study PRJEB24527) | human gut metagenome | biome: human gut; feature: ankylosing spondylitis patient; material: feces | host: Homo sapiens | place: China | collected 2015-10
CCCCGCCTGATGCATTTCAGCTGCGGCACCGGACCGGCTCTCAGCCCCCGGACATCACGGCGAGCATGAAAAGCGGACCTCCGCGCCGCCCATGCGGCCCGAAGGTCCGTTTTTCATCGGTCGGAGAGCGCAGCAAGGCGCCCTGCGACATCGGTCCGCAGTCCTACATGGCAGCGGCAGCCATGCCGATTGCACCCAGCAGGACAATCAGCAGAATCAACCCCAGGAAGGAGATGACCAGACCGGCAATCGACAATCCGCGCGGCGTACGGAAGACTCCGATGAGCGAGAAAATCAGACCCAGCACCCAGAGAATCCACCCCAGCACGGGCACCCACGAGAAAATCAGGCCCAGCAGTGCAAGCACGAAGCCGGCCGTTCCGATTCCGTTCGATTTCTTTTCTGCGGGCTGGTTGATGATAATCGTCTGGCCCTGCACATCCTTGCCCTGCGGCTGTTGTACCTTTTCTTCCATAATCACTACGATATTCTTGCCGCCCGCACCTCGGCAGCCGTTTTACATTGAGGAGACGTGGTGCAGCAGTCCGCTGTAGGTTTCCGGAAATCCCGTGCTTCTCATCACACCGTCACTCCGACCTGTTCGTCCGGACTCCGGAGGCAAACTTACGTCCTCGAGATGTTGTGACAAATATACGAAATTCTGCGAAATATGCAACAATTTCATCCGAAATCGGAACGCGCGCAATGCTTTTTGTCCGAAACCCGCCCGGCGCGTATCCTGCAGGCGAGGCAACGAAGGAAAAGAGTCCGCGGCGGCGCACCGTTTTCGGGAATGATTGGTTATCTTTGTCCGAACGAACACATCGCCGAACCATGAAAGCCTGCACCTATGTCGGCCGCGGACGCTTCGAGCTCCGCGAAAAGCCCCTGCCCCGCCTCGAAGACCCGCGCGACGCACTGGTGCGCGTCACGCTGGCGAGCATCTGCACCAGCGACCTGCACATCCTCCACGGCAGCGTGCCGCGCGCCGTCGAGGGCATCACCGTCGGCCACGAGATGGTGGGCGTCGTCGAGCAGGTCGGCTCCGGCGTCACGTCGCTCCGCCCGGGCGACCGCGTGGCGGTCAACGTCGAGACCTTCTGCGGCGAGTGTTTCTTCTGCCGCCACGGCTACGTCAACAACTGCACCGACCCCGACGGGGGCTGGGCGCTCGGATGCCGCATCGACGGCGGGCAGGCCGAATACGTGCGCGTACCCCACGCCGAGCAGGGGCTGACGCGCATTCCCGACACGGTGAGCGACGAGGCGGCGCTCTTCGCCGGCGACATCCTCGCCACGGGCTTCTGGGCCGCCCGCATCGCCGAGATTTCGGAGGAGGATACGCTGCTCATCATCGGGGCGGGTCCCACGGGCATCTGCACGCTGCTCTGCGCGATGCTCCGCCGCCCCCGGCGCATCATCGTCTGCGAACGGTCGCCCGAACGGCGCCGCTTCGTGGAGGAGCACTACCCCGAAGTGCTGGTGACCGCACCCGGGGAGTGCCGCGACTTCGTGCGGCGCCACAGCGACCACGGCGGCGCGGACCGCGTGCTGGAGGTGGCCGGCAGCGACGAGACGTTCCGCCTGGCATGGGAGTGCGCCCGGCCCAATGCCGTGGTGGTCATCGTAGCGCTCTACGACGGTCCGCAGGTGCTGCCGCTGCCCGAGATGTACGGCAAGAACCTCACCTTCAAGACGGGCGGGGTCGACGGCTGCGACTGCGCCGAGATTCTGCGGCTCATCGCCGAGGGACGCATCGACACCACGCCGCTCATCACGCACCGCTATCCGCTCGACCGCATCATGGAGGCCTACCGCCTCTTCGAGAGCCGCGCCGAGGGGGTCATCAAGGTGGCCGTGGAGTGCCGGATGTAACCCGCGACGGAAAAATCTTGGCCATTCGGCGAAAAATGCCTATTTTTGGAACCGACAAAAACAATCACGAACCTCAAAAGAAGCACAAAATGATACGTCTCAATGTATTCATCCGTACGACGGAATCCAACCGTGAGGAGCTGCTCCGCACGGCCCGTGAACTGACGGCCGCCTCGCTCAAGGACGCCGGCTGCGTAGCCTATGACATCTTCGAGAGCGCAACGCGGCGCGACGTGTTGATGATTTGCGAAACGTGGAGCGATGCCAAGGCGCTCGCCGCCCACGAGCAGGCACCCCACTTCACGACCCTCGTTCCGAAGCTCCTCAGCCTCGGCGAGATGAAGACCGAGAAGTTCGTATTCTGATTTTCCCGGACAACGCGCGCCCCGGTGCGCACAGCCGTGCGGCAGGTCTTCGGGCCTGCCGCAAAGCTACGCAGCCCAGCCCGGACGGGGCAACGGGCCGAGCGCCGGGCCAACCCCACTCCGTCCAGCATCCAGCACCCATAACTCCGCAACCCATGTCCGCACCTCTGGCCGAACGACTCCGCCCCCGTACGCTCGATGAATACATCGGGCAGGAGCACCTTGTGGGGCGCAACGGCGTTTTCCGCAAGTTTTTCGAGACGGGCAACGTCCCTTCGTTCATTCTGTGGGGCCCTCCGGGCGTGGGCAAGACCACGCTGGCGAAGATTGTCGCCACGCAGCTCGAGCGCCCCTTCTTCACCCTCTCGGCCGTCACGTCGGGGGTCAAGGAGGTACGCGAGGTCATCGAGTCGGCCAAGCGCCAGCGCTTCTTCGACGCCAAACCGCCCTTCCTGTTCATCGACGAAATCCATCGCTTCAACAAGTCGCAGCAGGACTCGCTGCTCGGCGCCGTCGAGCAGGGGGTCGTGACGCTCATCGGCGCCACGACCGAGAACCCCTCGTTCGAGGTGATTTCGCCGCTGCTGAGCCGCTGTCAGGTCTACACGCTCCGCCCGATGGAGGATGCCGACCTGCAACGCCTGCTCGACCGCGCCCTGACGACCGACACGGAGCTCCGCACCCGCGACATCGAGGTGCGCGAAACGGCGGCGCTCTTCAAGTTCTCGGGGGGCGACGCCCGCAAGCTGCTCAACATACTCGACATCCTGGTGGGGGCCACCGAAGGAAAAATCACGCTGACGGACCGCTACGTGACCGACTGTCTGCAGCAGAACATCGCCCTCTACGACAAGAACGGCGAGCAGCACTACGACGTCATCTCGGCCTTCATCAAGTCGGTGCGGGGCAGCGACCCCAACGCCGCCATCTACTACCTGGCGCGGATGCTCGCGGGCGGCGAGGAGCCCCGCTTCATCGCGCGGCGGCTGGTGATTCTGGCCTCGGAGGATGTCGGGCTGGCCAACCCCAACGCGCTGCTGCTGGCCAACGCCTGCTTCGACACGGTCCACAAAATCGGCATGCCCGAGGCGCGCATCACGCTGGCCGAGACGACCGTCTATCTGGCCACCTCGCCCAAGAGCAACTCGGCCTACATGGCCATCAACCGGGCGCTGGCCCAGGTCGAACACGATACGAACAACCGCCCCGTGCCGCTTCACCTGCGCAACGCCCCGACACGGCTGATGGAGCGTGAAGGCTACGGCAAGGGGTACAAATACGCCCACGACTACGAGGGCAACTTCGCCGAACTGGAATTCATGCCCCAGGGACTCGAGGGAACCCGCTTCTACGAGCCCAACACGGGCAACGCCTCCGAGGCGAAAATCGCCGAACGCATCCACGCGTTATGGAAAGAGAAGTACCGATAGAGCAGCGGCCGCTGGCGGATCCGATGGCAGCAGGTCCGGCTTACGACATCTCGCCGCCTGACGACACACAAGCCTTCATTAAACGCCTGATTATGAAAAAAACACTACCACTTCTGCTATTCTCAGTTCTGCTCTCCTTGAAGAGCGTTGCCGCCGTTCCGGAGGGAGCGATTCCCTTCATCTTCGACAGGCATCTGTACCTGCAGTCTACCCTGAATGATTCGATTCCCGTTACCGTTGTTTACGATACCGGAGCCGATTTTCTCTATCTTGACAAGGACTTCCTGAAGCTCAACGATCTTCAAGACGCTTTCGGAAGAAGGGGCAAGGCAAAAATGGGAGGGGCGGGAAACAGCGGACCCCAACTCACGGAGATCTTTATCGACCCGGTCAAAATCCATTGCGGAGCGCTGGAATATCAAAACAGGATTACCCCCATAATCGCTTTACGTGATATTCTGGGGAGGCATACGGACGGCTTGTTAGGCAATACGCACCTGTTAAGATCCCCTCTGGAGATTAATTTCAGCGAGGGCTACATGCTTCCGCTCAAAGCGCCCGTTCCGACCGAAAGGCTTGCCGATTACGTGAAACTCGAAGCCCGATTCGAAAACAACCGCATCGATATTAGGGCAAGGCTGCAGATTGACGATAAAAATACGCTGGAGGGATGGTTCAGAATGGATTTGGGATGCGGCTCCACCGTTATTCTCACAAATGAAGCAGCCTCGACACTCAATCTGGGAGAGCTACCCAAAGCCTGTTTCCGCACTCAAGCCGGAGGAATCGGAGGAGCTTCGGAGGAGGTTATAATACGGGCGGCACAATTCCGCATGGCCGACACGCTTGAAAACCTCGTGATGAAATATTCGCTCAATGAAAAGGGAGCCCTGTCGTCCGACAAACCCTACCTCGGTTTGATTGGCAACGAGATATGGTCGCTATATGATATTGTCCTGGATCCGGCAAACGCTTCGGTGTGGGTGAAGCGGAATGCGGACAAAGGGACCTACATGCAGTCGTCCGTAACACACATGGCAGCTTTTGACCGTACAGACATCTGCGACGGCTGGGTTGTCAATGGACTCTACAGAGACGGCATAGCCGAAAAGGCGGGCATCGAAATCGGGGATATCATCATCGCCATAAACGGCCGCCCGGTGAAAGATATACCTTGGGAAGAGCAGCGGAAAGGGCTGGACCTTCAGGGAGAAACCATATATACCGTAAAAAAAGCCGATGGCAGGACCGTTGTCTATACATTGTTCATCGACCTGCCGATAATCTAATCGAAGCAACATTGAAAAGGATAGGAATCATCTCCGATACGCACGGGACCTTCGACGAACCGTTGCGCGAATTTCTGAAGGATGTCGACGAGATCTGGCATGCCGGCGATATCGGTTCGCTCGAGACGGCCGACCTCATCGCCTCCTTCAAACCGCTGCGGGCCGTCACGGGCAACATCGACGGAGGGCTTCTCCGCCGTACCTTCACCGACGTGCTCGCCTTCGACTGCGAAGGGGTCCGGGTGCTGATGACCCACATCGGCGGCTATCCCCGCCGCTACGACCCGCGGGCACTCGCCCGCATCCGGCAGGTCGAACCCAAACTCTTCGTCTGCGGCCATTCGCACATCCTGCGCGTGATGTACGACCCCGTCTACTCGCTGCTTGCCGTCAATCCGGGCGCCGCCGGCAACTACGGCGTGCACAAGGTGCGGACAGCCATCCGCCTGGTCATCGACAAGGGCGAGATGCGCGACATGGAGGTCGGCGAGTGGCCCCGCTCTTCGCTTTGACAGGCATTCACGAACATTCGGATACATCTCTTTATCCGGGGTGGCAGACGACCTCTGCCACCTTTTTTATTACATATACGCCTCGTCGGAGCCCCGTTCCGGTGCCGGCGCCGCCCATCGGAAGCATCAAAGGGACTCAACAGACAAACAAAAACGTCCATAAAAACTTTTTGCTATACGATTGCGTCCAAAGCGAGCAACAGGCATCCGTGAAAATCAACACGCGTAAATACGTCAATATAAGCATATTGAGTACAGGAAGCCCCACCCACTGCAAAAAACACCACGATTTTTTCCGCATCCGCCGCGCACGCCCCATCCTCCGGGAACAAACAACTGTCCGTCAACCAGATAAAGCACGCATCCCGCAATCGAAGGAGGCTGAAACAGCGAAATACACGTCCTGAAAATCAACAAAATACGCCCCAAACCAAACAAAAACGTCCGCATACTACACCGCAAGCGTCCAACGTTATCCATGCGAAATTCAAAAGGACGCAACCATGAAGATTAGAATCTCGAAACGGCTCGAAGGCATCATCGCCCGTACGGCCTTCGATACGACACGAACCGGCGTAACCCGCTCGCTGAAGGATTTCCTCATGCTGGAGATGCTTCGCGACGAAGAGTCGCTCGCCTGCCAGCTCCTCACGGCCCGTCTCAAGGAATGGGAGCTGCACCAGGTGCGGCTCCGCATCGAACACGACATACTCTCCGTCACGGGCGCGGAGCACCATTCGCCCGAACACTTCTTCCGGAAGTTCATCGACACTCTGCACACCCGGGCCGACGCCTCGGCCAGCTGCCTCACGACGGCCCACGCACTGCAGGACATCGCGGCCGACCGGACGACCGTCACCGCCCACGTGCTGGAGCTCTACGGCATCACGGCCGAACGGCTCGCCGACGACGTGCGCCGACTTCCCGACGAGTCCGACCCCGGGGAGTTCAGGCTCCGGCAACCCGACCCGGACGAGCGCAACGCGGCGGAGCACACCCGCGAACCGGACCCCTCGTCGCTGCTCGAAAAGTTCGGCGTCGAACTCACACGGCTCGCACGCGACGGCAAAATCGACCCCGTAGTGGGCCGCGAAGAGGAAATCGAACGGGTCGTACAGATTCTCTCGCGCCGCAAGAAGAACAACCCGGTGCTCATCGGCGAGGCGGGCGTGGGCAAGAGCGCCATCGTCGAGGGGCTGGCGCTGCGCATCGTCGCGGGCGAGGTGCCCCACACGCTGGCGGGCAAGCGGCTCTATGCGCTCGACATCTCGTCGCTGGTGGCCGGGACGAAGTTCCGCGGCGAATTCGAGGAGCGGATGCAGCAGCTGCTCGACGAACTGCGCCGCTCGAAGCAGACGCTGCTCTTCATCGACGAGGTGCACACCATCGTCGGCGCAGGCTCGACCCAGGGGAGCCTCGACACGGCCAACATCCTCAAACCGGCACTGGCACGGGGCGAACTGCAGATTATCGGCGCCACGACCTTCGACGAATACCGCACCGACATCGAGTCGGACGCCGCCCTCGAGCGCCGCTTCCAGCGGGTGACCGTCGAACCGACAACTCCCGAGCAGACGCTGCGGATTCTGCACAACGTGGCCCCCGTCTACGAGGCGCACCACCGCGTGCGCTACACCGAAGAGGCGCTGCAGGCCTGCGTCGAGCTGACCGGACGCTACATCACCGACCGGCACTTCCCCGACAAGGCCATCGATGCGCTGGACGAGGTCGGCGCGCGAGTCCACCTGCATGCGGCCCGCGAACCGGAGCCGCTGCGCCGCATGGAGGCCGAACTTGCGGCCGTACGGCGCGAGCACCGCCACGCCGTCGAACAGTTTGCCTGCGAAAAGGCCGCCTCGACCCGCCGGCAGGAGCTCACGCTGCGGGCGCAGCTCGGCGAACGGCGCGCCGCGTGGCGCCGCACGCTGGAGCAGCGGCCGGCCGAGGTGACCGCACGCCACGTCCGCTAGGTCATCACCGCCATGACGGGCATCCCCGCCGAGCGGGTCTCGGGCGACGAACGGTTCCGCCTGCAGCAGCTCGGGACCTACCTTTCGGAGCGGGTCATCGGACAGGAGGAGGCCGTCGAGCGCATCGCCCGGACCATCCGCCGCTCGCGGAGCGGGCTCAAGGAGGAGGGGCGCCCGATGGGGGTCTTCCTCTTCGTCGGCCCTACGGGCGTGGGCAAAACGCTGCTGGCCAAGGAGGTTTCGAAGTGGCTTTTCGACGAGCGGCGCGGACTCATCCGCATCGACATGAGCGAATACGGCGAGAAGCACAACGTCGCCCGCCTCATCGGCTCGCCGCCGGGATATGTCGGCTACGGCGAGGGCGGGCAGCTGACCGAGGCGGTCCGCCGGCAACCCCACGCCGTGGTGCTCTTCGACGAAATCGAGAAGGCCCACCCCGACCTCTTCAACACGATGCTCCAGCTCTTCGACGAGGGGTTCCTCACCGACGGTTCGGGCCGCCGTGTCGATTTCCGCAACACGATTGTCATCATGACCTCCAACGTCGGCTCGCGCGAAGCTGCCCGCAAGAGCGTCCAGGTCGGCTATGCCACCGGTTCGAAGGAGGCCGACGAGGCGCTTGCCCCGCAGTCGGAATACCGCCGGGCGCTCGAGCAATGCTTCGCCCCGGAGTTTCTCAACCGGGTGGACGACATCGTCATCTTCCGCTCGCTCGAGCCGAAGGATGTCGAGCGCATCGTCGAGCGCGAACTGCACGGACTGCGCGAACGGGCCCGGAAGCTCGGCTACCGGATGCGCATCACCGACGGAGCGCGGCAGCGGCTCGCCGCGATGGGCTACGAACGCCGGTACGGAGCCCGCGCACTGCGCCGCACGCTGCTCGACCACGTCGAGGAGCCGCTCTCGGCACTCATCATCGACGGCAAGCTGCGCGAAGGCGACACGGTGGTCGTCGAATCGGACCGCTCGCGCGGCATCCGGCTGCGCGTCGCCTGAACGCGTCGGCGCCCCAGGCCCGGGGATGAAGCAGCTTCCAAATAACACAGGTCCAGGTGTGAACACCGGGACCGCCTGCCGCCCCGGGGCGGCGGCCGCTGCAGCAGGCAGGCGAACCTCCGGGCCCATTTCGGACCCGGAAGTTCGCTTTTGCCGATTTTCCGGGCAACAACAGGCTCTTTCCGGACAAGGAAAAACGCGGCGGGAGAGGTTACTTTGCGTTGTACAATCCGACGGCGGCAGCTCCGGACCGATACGCCGACGGCTCAGCCGCCACGGAACAACCCATTCAAAAACCCCGACATGAAGATTCGCATCAACCCGCGATACTCCGCCCTCGAACCCTTCATCCGCCGCCTTGCCGAGCCCGGCTTCTTCGCATCGAAGGGCGAACCGCTCTACGAGGGGCGCAACACGCTCCGCCTCTTCGAGACGCAGGGGCACCGGCTGGTCGTCAAGCGCTACGGGCATCTGTCGCTGCTCAACCGTCTGGTCTACGGATTTCTGCGGCGGAGCAAGGCCGAACGCGCCTACCGCCATGCGGCCTGCCTGCGCCGCATGGGCATCGATTCGCCCGAAGAGGTCGCCTTCATCGAAATCCGCCGCCACGGACTGCTCGCCGAGAGCTACTTCGTGGCGCTCCGCTCCGACTGCCTTCCCCTGCGCCCCGTCGTGGAGCTCGACACGCCGATGGCCGACCGGCGGAACATCCTCGACGCGCTGGCCGCATTCCTCATGCAGCTCCACGAGGCGGGCGTTCTGCACCGCGACCTCAACATCGACAACATGCTCTACCGCCGCAAGGACGACGGGCAATATGCCTTCCAGCTCATCGACACCAACCGGATGTCCTTCAGCCGCAGGCTCTCGACCCGACGGCGGCTGGACAACCTGCGGCGGCTCTCGTGTCCCGCCCCGGTCTATCTCTATCTGCTCGACCGCTATGCACGGCTGATACACTCCGACTCCGACTCGGTGCAGTTCAAGGGAATCATCATGCGGCTCGGATTCGAGATGAGACAGCGCACCAAGCGCCGCCTGAAGCAGCGCATCCGGCAGCACAGGTCGCGACTCGGGGGCTGAGCCCCTCCGCAGCCGGCACGGGCGGCACACCCACCGCCGCCAGACGTCGCGCCACCTCCTCCGCAGCGGCTCCTCGCGCCTTCCCCGCATCCGACTGTCCCCGCGCCGACCACCCCCGCTCCGGGACAAAAAGCGCCGGGGATTTGTCCCCTTCGCCGGGATTTGCTACCTTTGGCCGCATGTCAACCAACCGACCCCGACCCATGAAACGACTTCTCTGCGGATGGCTGATGGCCGTCATGCTCATCGGATGCGGCAGCGACAACCGCACCGACGCCGACCTTGCACGTTGCGGGAGACGCATCGCCGCAAAGCCCGACAGCGTCCGCCGGGCCCTGCTCGAAATGCCCGCCGAGCGGCTCGCCAGCCGCGCACGGCGCGCCCGCTACGCGCTGCTGCTGGCCGAAGCACGCGACCGGACCGAGGCCGCACCCGACAACGATTCGCTGCTCGGGATAGCCTGGGAATACTACCGCAACCGGTCCAACGAGCTCTACGGACAATGCAAGACGCTCTATTACCGGGGGCGCCAGCACCTGCGCCACGGCGACAAGCCGGGCGCCCTGCGGCTCTTTCTCGAGGTCGAGGAGCGGCTGCGCGCCATCGACGAGCCCTACTACACGGGACTGCTCTACCTGCGCATCGGCGAGGTCTACCACTCGGAACTCAACTTCGTACGGGCCTACCGCTACTACCGCGACGCCCGCGACCTGTTCCTCCGCTCGGGCAACCCGCACGAGACGGCCGAGGCGCTGCTCGGCATGACGGGGGCGGCACTGCGGATGCGCGACCTGAATCGGGCCCGCCGCGACTGCTCGATGGCGCTCGACCTGGCCGACGACCTGGGTGACGACACGCTGCGCCGGCGCAGCCTGGCACTCTTCGCCACGCTGCACATCTTCCCCGAGAGCGAGCCCATCGCCGACGGGCTGCTGCGCCGTATCGAACATGCGGTCCGCCGCGACACATCGGCACAGGGATACTGCACGCTGGCCCAGACGCAGCTGCTGCGCGGACGTCCCGACAGCGCGCTGTACTACCTCCGGCTCGCCGACGGGCACAACCCCGACACCGAAGTGCTCCCGATGCTCTCCTACACCGCATTCCGCGCCCATGTCGCCGCCCGCAGCTACCACGAAGCGTCGCGGGCCGTCCACCGCTTCATCTACCTCACCGACTCGCTGACGCGGACGGCCCTGCAGGCTTCGGCCGGCATGATTGAAAAGGAGTACTTCCGCGAGCGGTCGGCCTTTGCCGACTACCGCATGCAGAGCCGCCGTACGGGCGAACGGGTAACGGCCGTCGCGGTACTCCTGCTGCTGACGCTCATGGGGCTGTTCATCCGCCAGCGGATGCGCCTCCAGCGCGAACGCAACGAGCGGTCGCTCGAACTGCTGCGCGACGCCCGCGAGGAGTATCGCCGGATGGCCGAGAGTCTGGCCGAGAAGCACGACACCGAATCGCGGCTGCGCAGCATGATTGCCACGCGCTTCGACATTGTCGACCGGCTGGGCAAAAGCTACTACGAGCGCGAGAACACCGTCTCGGGTCAGGCCGCCGTGGCCCGCCAGGTCAAACAGCTCATCGACGGGTTCGCCGAAAAGGGCGAGATGCTCGCCGAACTGGAGCAGATGGTCGACGAGGCGCACGACGGGGCCATGCGCAAACTGCGCGCCGACTTCCCCCGCATGAAGGAGTCCGACCTCAGGCTGCTCTGCTACATCTTCGGCGGCTTTTCACCCCAGGTCATCAGCCTCTTCATGGAGGAGAGCGTCGCCAATGTCTATGCGCGCAAATCACGCCTCAAATCGCGCATCAAGGCCTCCGATTCGCCCCACAAGGGGCTCTTCACGGCACTTCTGGAGCAGGCGTAAGGCCGGTGTTAGAAATCACCGCGGGAGAAAGAGCCCAAACATTTGATTCACAAGGTCATTTAATACCCGCCTGTTAGATTGAAGCGTCCGTGTCGCAACTCAAAAGCGGCACGGACGCCCTACTTTTGCATCCGGATAACGACACGAACCCGGACCGACGGCGCTCCCCCGCCTACCGGACACCGGGCCTCAAAAAAAAGACAAGACCATGAAACCGAACCGAACACTCATAGCACTGCTGGCAGGCGCGATGCTCCTCTCCGCCTGCAGGAAGGACGACACCCCGCCCTCGGAGCAGGATGCCACCGTGCAAATCGCCGTACGCGACCAGAAGGGAGCGCCCGTCGAAGGGACACCCGTCATGATATTCGACCCGGCGGGCTACGAACAATTCAAGCAGACGCGCACCGCAGCGCCGCTCGATATCGCACTCACGCGCAAAGGGGGCGAGGTCGGCTACCGGTTCTCCTACGAACGGTGGCTCACGTCGGGCGCCCGCACCCTTTTCTTCGTCGTCTATGTGGAGGAGGGTGGCGAAAATTACCGGATGTGGGCCGAAAGCCTCACCATCGCACCGGCCCAAAACGGCCGGGTCGAAATCCGGATTGAGCGCGACGCGGAGCCTGCCACCTCCGAGGAGGCCCACCACGGGGACGACATCGGGGCAAGGGAGCTCAACCCCGGAACCGGGGTCCGCATCGTCGCCTGAGAGTGACAAAACGACATAACGACAATCGCTTCAGCCGCCGGCATCCGGTGCGCACAAGGTCCGCTCGCCAAGGGACAAGGGGGTATCAATCGAGTATTAAATTGGGCGGGAGGAACCGGTGCCGGGGCCGGCGGCATGAACGATTTGCATCATGGAGCCACACAACTCCTCCGACGCTCGCCCGGGCACTCCGCACGGCGGGCGCTTTTCCACCCCAAGGCAGAATGCTGACGCCCGGCAGATTATCCCTCCGACCACGAAAAAGGCGCTGCAGTCGCTTCGCTCCTTCACCTTCGCTTCACGAAACCGACGACCCGACCATGCTTCTGCATCTCTCGCTGCTCCTGCTGCGACGCACCGTCCGCCTGCTTGACGAAGTTCCATTTCCCCTCCTGCAGGGACTCAGACATCCGAATCGAAGCCTTCTACGACAACGACACGCGCACGTTCCGAATGGACCGAGATGAAATACCGCTTTGCGTCATCTGTCCGATAGGAATAATCCGGAGCGATTGGGATTCTTAAGGTGATTGTTTATGCGAGCCACCGTAAAAACGGAGAAAAGTATCCTCCCGCTCTCCGTTCCATCGTCTTGCAGCCAAACCGGAATGCACCCGGACTCATAAAGCGTTTATTGCATGTCTAATCGAGTCTAATCGGGCCTTGTGCTCTTCGGGCAAATCAGCGTATGGTAAAGAAAAATAACTTTCGTATTCTTCATTCTCTATCATATATTTCAATACGGTGTTGACCTGCTCAATGCGGTAGTGATGGCGACACATGAAATCGCATGCAGCTCGATAATCCTCGGCTGTATACATATGCATTATCTGTATTTTATTGTTTTCAACAAATGCATATGTACCGCAGTGGTCATCTCCGAGCATTCTAAAGATATATATTTTTCCGTTTTCGGCTTTGCTCTTTTGTCTGTCCAGTTCCTTCCGCTCCAAAATATCATAGATCCAATATCGCGTATTGAGGTCATCCGCCTCTACAGGATCGGGTGAATCGCTTTCATAGATATCTGTCAAATATCTGGCAGCTTTTTTCTTCAACGACTCTGTCAGCGTCTGGGCCGTACTCTCTTCGATAAAGAACACGCCGCTCATACATAGCGCAAAAATAAGGAACCTCTTCATAAGCTTTTAAATTTTATCGTGGTGTCAAACAAGTTTCGGCCTTCATGGATAATCAATTTTTGGAAATCATGCTCCCGGACATGCTGTATTCCCGTTCAACAAGCTTGACAGGATTTTCCATGCAGCAAGCATACGGCGGGGGCTGCGGTCTTCTCCTGCCGGCGCCGCCCCTGCTCATTCCCCGCTTCGAGCTTCTTCTGCAGCTGCTCGTCCATCTCCTGCCAGCCCAGTGCCTTCAAGTGCTCGAAAAGAGCCTTCGAGCGAGCCGTTATCTGCCGCACATAGTCATCCTCCCGCTCTCCGTTCCATCGTCTTGCAGCCAAACCGGAATGCACCCGGACTCATAAAGCGTTTATTGCATGTCTAATCGAGTCTAATCGGGCCTTGTGCTCTTCGGGCAAATCAGCGTATGGTAAAGAAAAATAACTTTCGTATTCTTCATTCTCTATCATATATTTCAATACGGTGTTGACCTGCTCAATGCGGTAGTTATGGCGACACATGAAATCGCAAGCAGCTCGATAATCCTCGGCTGTATACATATCCATTATCTGAATTTTATTGTTTTCAATAAATGCATATGTACCGCATTGGTCATCTCCGAGCACTCTAAAGATATATATCTTCCCGTTTTCGGCTTTGCTCTTTTGCCTGTCCAGTTTTTTCTGATCCAGAATGTCATAGATCCAATATCGCGTATTGAGATCATCGGCCTTTAGGAACTCAGCAGGAGAATCGCTGTAATAGATGGCAGTCAGACACATGGCAGCTTTTTTCTTCAACGACTCTGTCAGCGTCTGGGCCGTACTCTCTTCGATAAAGAACACGCCACTCATACATAGCGCAAAAATAAGGAACCTCTTCATAAGTTTTTAAATTTTATCGTGGTGTCAAACAAGTTTCGGCCTTCATGGATGATTGTTTTTTGGAAATCAAGCTCCCGGACATGCTGTTTTTCCGCTGCTCTTGCATTGGCTTCACGTTGATTTGCATCTGAGTGCGGAGTATCATCGACGGCATGTGTTGCCTCGTGGACTCCAACATCCCCAATTCTGTCTTCTTCTGACAACGACCGCAATCGTTGAGCCTGCTCGCTCGTATATTGAGGCTCTATTTGTTTCGCAATCGATCCTTCATAGATAGTGATTTTTACGGATGTTATCTTGCCATTATCTTCTCGCCTATATGTGTCAGTTCGACCTAATTCCTTACGTCTCTCTCCTATTCCAGGATTAAGCTCAATGGTTATACCATATTTCGCATCAGATAACCGGTTCCAAAGAATTCTACCTACATTTGTTTTCATGATGGCATTGCCAACCACCATAGCAGCAGTCCCCTGTGCAGCATCTGTCCACTTTCCTTCGTGATATAACAGATTGCCTTGTGCATCTACAATCTTTTTTCCGTTCGGGTCTACGAACTTGATAGGATTCCCCATACAGTAGGTATACGGCGAAACCGGATGATACCCGTACGCCAAATCTACTGAAAATAAGGCAATCATGCAAATCGCCCCGGTTAAAAAATTCGGCCTCATAAGAGTATGTTTTTAAAGGTTAGGTATCGTCGGTGGGGCTGCGGTCTTCTCCTGCCGGCGCCGCCCCTGCTCATTACCCGCTTCGAGCTTTTTCTGCAGCTGCTCGTCCATCTCCTGCCAGCCCAGTGCCTTCAAGTGCTCGAAAAGAGCCTTCGAGCGAGCCGTTATCCGCCGCACATAGTCATCCTCCCGGTATCCGTTACCCTGCAGATGTTTCAGAAGAGCGGCTTCGAGAGATTTGCCCAACAAAACACACGCTTTGGGGTTTGGGGGGTAGTACTCCAGCGACTTCTCGGCACAGAGGCGGATAAAGTCGTCGTAAACCCCGTATTTGTTCAAATAGCCGAGTGCAAAATCAGCAAGCTGAGCCGCTACGGTCTCCCGATTCGTCAGCGGAGCCAAATAAACCTTACTTTCTATAGCGGCGTCACTAATCTCGAAATACTCCCTGTACCAGGATTCAGGAACTATCTGATGGGTCGTAAGTTCTACGTTCACCCACTCTTCCGGATACAGATTATCCTCATTCCGATACCGGATAAAGACATGAGCCGGGGCATAGGCGATACTGGCCTCGGCCCCGAAGGTTTCGGCAAGCACCTTGTAGTACATCGGTAAGGAACGGCACTGTCCCGAATGTGTCCGTATGACCTTGGATACGAATTGCCTGGTAAAAATAGAAATCGCCTAATCTGTCTTTATCAACAGATTAAGCGATTCTAATGGTACCCGGAGCCGGGGTCGAACCGGCACGACATTGCTGTCATTGGTGTTTGAGACCAACGCGTCTACCGATTCCGCCATCCGGGCAAACCGTTCACTACACGCGAATCGGGACTGCAAATGTATAAAAAATTCACCAAACCAAAAATTTTGGGCCGAATTTATTCGCTTTCAGGGCCGGAGCCCCCGAAAACCCGCCGCACCGACATCCGTCCGCACCGCACGGCAACCCCCCCCCGCACACGGCTTCGCACCGCCCGGCCCGGCGCTGTCCGGCACAACCCGACACAACTCAGCACGACCGGCACGACCCGGCACGACCCAACACAACCCGACACAACCCAACACAACTCAACACAACTCAGCACTGCCCGACAAACCCAGCCGGCTCGCCCCGTCACTGCTCTGGATGGAAGAAGGCATGGATTTTCTGCGCCTTGGCGCTGCCGACCAACGCTGTCAGTTCCCCGAGGTTGGCGGCACGGACCTTCGCCACCGAACGGAAATGGGCAAGCAGCGTCGAGACGGTCTTCTCGCCCACCCCGTCGATTTGCTCGAGCTCGCTGTGGATGAACGCCTTGCTTCGTTTCTGCCGATGGAACGAGATGGCGAAGCGGTGCACCTCGTCCTGAATGCTCGTCAGGAAGTGGAACAGCGGCGAGGTGGGCCGCAGACCGACCAGCAGCGGCGGATAGCCGCAATAGAGTTCGGCCGTGCGGTGGCGGTCATCTTTGGCCAGACCAGCAATCGGGATGTCGAGTCCCAGCGCCTCGAGCACCTCGTGGATGACGCCCATCTGCCCCTTGCCGCCGTCGGCGATAATCAGGTCGGGGAGTTCGCCTCCCTCGGCCTGCAGGCGGCTGTAGCGGCGGAAGACCACCTCGCGCATCGAGGCGTAGTCGTCGGGCCCCTCGACCGTCTTGATGTTGAAGTGGCGGTACTCCTTGCGCGCGGGACGGCCGTCGCGGAAGACAACGCACGAGGCGACGGGGTGCGCCCCCTGCAGGTTGGAGTTGTCGAAGCACTCGATGTGGCGCGGCGGCCGGTCGAGGTGCAGCTCCTTCTGGAGGGCGTTCATCAGCCGCTCGGTATGGCGTTCGGGATTCTTGATTTCGAGGTTCTTGAGCTGCTCGGCGCGGTAGATGCGGGCGCTCTTCTGCGAGAATTCGAGCAGTTCGAGCTTCTCGCCCCGCTTGGGGACGGTGAAGGTCACCCCGTCGAAGAGCAGCGTCGTCGAGGGGAGGAAGGGGACGATGACCTCGCGGGCCAGCTCGCCGCCGGCCAGCTGCTCGACCATGTGCTGGATGGCCAGCGTCAGCATGTCGCGCTCGTCGGCGCCGACCCCCGCCGTCAGACGCACGGTCGAGACCCCGACGATGGAGCCGTGGCGTATGCGCACGAAGTTGCAGTAGGCCACATCGTCGTCGGGCAGCAGCGAGAAGACGTCGACATCGCGAATCCGTGCGCTGACAATCACCGACCGCCCGGCATAGTTGTCTAGCGCATCGAGGCGCTGCTTGTAACGCTGCGCCACCTCGAAGCGGAGCTCGGCGGCCGCACGCTGCATCTCCCCCTCGAGGTAGGTGCGCACGGGGCGCAGGTCGCCCTTGAGCACCGAGACGACCATCGCGACCTGCTGCGCATACTCCTCCTCGCTCTGGGCCCCGACGCAGGGTCCCCGGCAGTTGCCCAGATGGTACTGCAGGCAGACCGTATAGCGCCCCCGGGCAATGGCCTCGGGCGAGAGGTTGAGTTTGCAGGTACGCAACGGCACCACCTCGCGGATGAAATCCAGCACGCTGTGCTGCATCATCACCGAGCCGTAGGGGCCGAAATACTGCGAGCCGTCGCGGACCAGCTGCCGCGTGGACTGCACCCGCGGGAAGGGTTCGCGCCGCACGACAATCCACGGATAGGTCTTGTCGTCCTTGAGCAGGATGTTGTAACGGGGCTGGAGCGTCTTGATGAGCGAGTTTTCGAGCAGCAGGGCGTCGGTCTCGCTTCCCACGACGATGTGGCGGATTTCGACGATTTGCTTCACCATCACGCGCACCTTGGCGCTGTGTTCGCGGCTCTGCACGAAGTAGGACGACACGCGCTTGCGCAGGCTCTTGGCCTTGCCCACATAGATGATGGTCCCCGTCCGGTCGACGAACTGGTAGACGCCGGGCGAGAGGGGCAGCAGCGCCACCTGCTCCTTGAGTCGGTCTGTTGCGGATTCACTCATCGGTCGCTCCTTTGCGGATTTGGCGGAAACGGCGGCAGGCACACGGGCGCCTTGGCACGCTCCGAGGACAAAGGTACGAAATATTCCGCGACTTTCGCCGCCGCTTCGGCAACGCAGCGCCGCGGGACGAAGTCCGCCCCGGAGAGAAGCGGGCGCTGCGGGCCGGAAATTTTGCAAATCGGCGGAAAATCCCTATATTTGGGGAAACCGGATGCCTGCCCCCGGCGGGCGTCCCCAGCACGCAACTCTTTTCAGACAGGAACGCACATACTCCGTTAAGACCCGACCGCCCAGGATTTCGAACCGGTCGAGGTCCGTGCATCTGCATCCGCGCCGCGGCATGTATCCCATCCGTATTTGATTCCGGGCCCCGGCAGAGCCCCTCCCGAAGCCGCGACGAACAACCACGCCGCCGCGGGCCGACCGCATGCGGGTCGGCCCGGAGTGCAGGCTCTCCCACCGCCGGGCGCCGCGTGTGACAGCACGCGACAGCCGCACCACGCTCCGTCCACCGATTCGATAACCGGGTCCGGGCCGCACCTGCGGCCGGGCCCACCCGGAGGTCCGGGGCCGAAAGGCCGCCTCCGAAGACCTCCGCGACAACCCCCGACACAGCCATGACCCTCATTCTGCTCTATCTCATAGCGGCACTCGCCCTCTCGTTCCTCTGCTCGGTACTCGAGGCCGTGCTGCTCTCGACCCCCGCCTCGTTCATCACGCTCAAGGAGCGCGAAGGGGTGAAGGCGGCCACCCTCTTCCGCCGGCTCAAACAGGACATCGACAAGCCCATCTCGGCCATCCTCTCGCTCAACACCATCGCCCATACCATCGGGGCCGCAGGCGTCGGCGCCGAGGCGGTAAAACTCTTCGGCGAGGCCTGGTTCGGCGTCATCTCGGCCGTGCTGACCATCCTCATCCTCGTCCTCTCGGAGATTATTCCCAAGACCATCGGCGCCTGCTACTGGCGCCAGCTGGCCATGCGTTCGGCCCGAATCATCCACGCGCTCATCGTCATCTGCTACCCGCTCGTCTGGCTTTCGGAGTGGATAACGCGGCTCATCGCCCCGCGCCGGCGCGAACTGTCGGTCAGCCGCGAAGAGGTCTCGGCGATGGTGACCGCCGGAACCGAGGAGGGAATCTTCGCCTCGAAGGAGGACAAAATCATCCAGAACCTCATCCGCTTCAACGACATACGCGCCAAGTCCATCATGACGCCCCGCGTCGTGGCGGCGACCGCCAGCGAGGAGATGACCCTCCGCGAATTCCTCGCCGACACGCGCTTCTGGCCCTACTCGCGCATTCCGCTCTACGGGCAGAACAAGGAGTACATTACGGGTTACGTACTGCGGCAGAACGTATTGGAACATCTGGCCGAGGACCGCTTCGACCTGCGGCTGCGCGACCTCCGGCGCGACATCATCTGCTTTCCCGATTTCGTCTCGGTAGCAATCGTCTGGGAAAAGCTGCTGTCAAGCAAGGAACAAATCAGCATCATCCTCGACGAATACGGCTGCTTCGAGGGTATCATCACCCTCGAGGATGTCCTCGAGACCCTGCTCGGTGAGGAAATCACCGACGAAAAGGACCTGGTGGCCGACATGCAGCAGCTGGCCCGCGAAAAGTGGCTCGAACGAAACAAAAAGTAATCGGGTCGAGAAGAAAACAAAACCAACAAGACACAACAGGTTGCCTTTCGTTGGCTTTTCGGACCGACGAATAGTGCATTCGGACAAACCGGTTGCGAATATCGAAAGATTGCGTATCTTTGCCGCAACGATTCGAAACCTGCAGCAAACGGCGCTCCGAAGGCCGCAAAATGGTGAGCCGGAGACGCGCACATCGACCGGCGACCGGCGGGGGCGCATGAAAACACAGCAGTCCCCGAAGGACGCCAGGTCCGTTACGGCTCCCGGTCCGACAGCTGCGGAGCATCCGCACCACGATGTGGGGAAAAGAGGGGAAAGAAGAGAAAGGCAAGCGGCGACGGTCCCGTTTTTCAGTGTGAAGTTGCGTCACCAACATTGAATTCTTCAAATACGGACCGTCGCTTTTTTCATGCCTTTGTCCGGACGACAAAATCCATGCCACATAGAGACCAAGCCTGCCGACCTCCGGCCGCCTACAGACTCACGCCGCCGTCGCGCACCGCTCCGGCGGCATCCTGCGCGCCCGAGCTTGCCTCGAAACGGTCCAGCGCCTGTCTTGCCGCCGCGGCTCCCGCCTCGGCGATTTCGCGCGAACGGTAGAATTCGAAGAGGCCGAACCGGTCTGCCGGCAGCTCGACGAGCACATCGGGCCGGTACAGACGGCACATCAGCCGCGTGAGATGCTGCGTCATGATTTCGGTCGACGCGGTGATGAGCTTGTAATAGTTGAGCGACGGCAGCTTGCGCAGCGCAGCGCGCCCGGCGCCGATGGCGTTCACGCCGGCCGCCGGGACACTCTCCCCAACGGCTCCGCTCCCCTCCACCGCAAAGGGGGCGCAGACGTCGACCGCCACGAGCAGGTCGCCCGCCTCGCGGCGCACGCGGTTGACCGGCATCGGGTTGACGATGCCGCCGTCGGTCAGCACCATCCCGTCGCGATGGACCGGACGGAAGACCGACGGAATGGCGATTGAGGCCCGGATGGCGTCGTAGAGCCCGCCCCGTTCGATGACCACCTCGCGACCCGTCAGCAGGTCGGCCGAGACGGCCGTGAAGGGGAGGCGCATCTCCTCGATGCGCATGTCGGGAATCAGCTCCTTCATCGCATCGATGACGCGGCTGCCCTTGACCAACCCTTCGGCACTGAACGTAAAGTCGACCAGGCCGAAGACCTTGTAGCGGTCGAGCGAGCACATCCACTCCTTGAACTCCTCGAGGTGCCCCGCGGCATACATGCCGCCGACGAGTGCACCCATCGACGTTCCGGCCACGGCCGCAATTTCGTATCCGCGACGCTCCAGCTCCTCGATGGCGCCGATATGGGCCACGCCGCGCGCTCCGCCGCCGGCAAGTGCCAGCGCAACCCGCCGGCCCGTTCCCTTCACTCCTTTTTCCATAGACATCATCTCTTCTCTTCCATCCGTTCACGCACCCGGGACCAGCCGTCGGTGCCGCTCAGGGCCGACGACGGAAGCGTCGTGCACATCTCCGCAAAACGCGACATCGGCACCGCAAATCCCAGCTCCCCGGCCCCGACATGAGGTCGCACCGAGGGGTCGAACAGCCCCAGGAAACAGCGCCGCCCCGCCTGCCGGTTCTCGCGCACGACATGGGCGACCATGACACCGCAGCCCGAGCCGAACGGCGCAGCGACGGCATCGTCGGCATCGTTGTCGTAGCAGGCCCACGAGACGAGCCCCGAAAGCTGGTCGGCCCCGGCGAAGAAGAGCACCCCTTCGGCCCCGTCGAACGACGGGCAGGCATCGAGCCGCTCGAAGCGCAGCCACGGACGTGCGGCCGGCCGCACGTCGAGCCGCCGCACATACTCCGTCACCGCCCCGGGAGTCTGCTTGTAGCGCTCGCGGCACGACACGAAATCGGGCACACGGGCCGGCAGGGGCGCGAACCCCGTATAGAAACGGCCGCCCCCGCAACCGATGTTCGTCGCATTGAACGAGCAGACGCCGCCCCGGTCGCGCAACGCCGCCAGCTCCCCGAAGAAACATCCCGGGCGGAGCGGCACCGCGCCGTCGCCCTGCTCCGCATAGCGGAAGACGAGCGGCAGGGGCGCCCCCTCGCCGAACGCCCCGCGGTAGGCGGCGGCGAACTCCGCCGGTGCCATCGGCCCGGGCGGCGTAACCACGCAGTCGAGCGGCACGTCGTGCTGCTCGACGGGCAGTTCGGCCACAATCTGGTGGGCATAGCACACGCCGACCTTCGCACCCCGGAACTCCGGCGCGGAGAGGTAACGGTCGTAGTACCCGCGGCCGCGCCCCATGCGGGCCCCCGCAAGGGTGAAGGCCGTGCCCGGCACCACCACGAGGTCGATTTCCCCGGGGGCGCACGGCGCGGCATCTGCCGCCGGTTCGAGGATGCCGAACGCCCCGACGCGCATCGCCCCGGGGTCGTACTCCACGAACGACATCCGTTCGCCCTCGACGCGCGGCAGCAACACCCGCTTCGAGCGGCTCCAGCGCTCCAGCGCGCCGTCGGTCTCGGGCTCGTCGGGCAGCGCCGCAAAAAAGGCCACGGTATGCGCCGCAGCAAAAACGGGCAGCCGCTCGACCGCCGCAAAGAGCCGCTCCGAAACCTCCCGGCGCGCAGCACCGCACAGGCTGCGGTTGAGCCGCTTCATCGCGGCGCGAATCTCCTTCTTGCTCCTCTTCTCCATGTTCAAATTCAGCGCAAAATTCCCGGCCCGGCGCTTTGTTATTCCGCAAACAATGGCTATATTTGCGTCCGGGAACACAAATCTAAACAAATATAAACAAATTCTTCAATTATTATGAGCTGCTTTTTAACCAATTCATCTCTTGGCAAGAAGTTAGTAATGAGCGTGACGGGTTGCTTCCTCGTGCTCTTTATCCTCTTCCACATGTCCATGAACGTCGTGGCGATTCTTTCGCCCGAGGGTTACAACTCGATTTGCGCGTTCCTGGGCGCCAACTGGTATGCACTGGCCGGTACCGTCGTTCTGGCCGCAGGCGTACTGATTCACTTCATCTACGCCCTCGTCCTGACGATGAACAACTACCGGGCGCGCGGCAACCAGCGCTACGCCGTCACGGTCAAGGAGAAGGGCGTGCAGTGGGCTTCGAAGAACATGCTGCTGCTGGGATGGATTATTCTGGGCGGACTGCTGCTCCACCTGTTCAACTTCTGGGCCAAGATGCAGCTCGTGGAAATCATGGGCGGTCATGAGAATGCACTGGGCTTCAGCGCCGCCGACGGCGCCTCGCTCATCGCCTACACCTTCTCGCAGTGGTACTACGTGGTGCTCTACCTGCTGTGGTTCGCCGCTCTGTGGTTCCACCTCACGCACGGCGTATGGTCGATGTTCCAGACCGTGGGCTGGGCCAACAACACGTGGTATCCCCGTCTGAAGTGCATCGCCAACATCATCGCGACGATTGTATTCCTGGGCTTCGCGCTGGTGGTTGTCGTCTTCTTCCTCAAGAGCATCTGCTGCTGCGGCGGTGCATGCTAATTCCGGCCCGGAGCCGCAACCCGCCCCCCTCCCGGCGGAGCCTCAGCCCCGCGACATGACATCCGGCGACGGCCTGCGGCAAGGCGAAGTGATTCAACAAAAATAAACACACAACAGATATGGCTTTCAAATTAGATGCTAAAATTCCTGCCGGCGAACTCGCACAGAAGTGGAGCAACCACAAGGCAGCTATCAAGGTCGTAAGCCCCGCAAACAAGCGCAAGCTCGACATCATCATCGTCGGAACGGGTCTGGGCGGTGCCTCCGCAGCCGCTTCGCTCGGCGAACTGGGATACAACGTCAAGGTGTTCTGTATCCAGGACTCGCCCCGTCGCGCCCACTCGATTGCAGCCCAGGGCGGTATCAACGCAGCCAAGAACTACCAGAACGACAACGACTCGGTATACCGTCTCTTCTACGACACCATCAAGGGCGGCGACTACCGTGCCCGTGAGGCCAACGTCTACCGTCTGGCCGAGGTTTCGAACCTCATCATCGACCAGTGCGTGGCCCAGGGCGTTCCCTTCGCCCGCGAGTACGGCGGTCTGCTGGCCAACCGTTCGTTCGGCGGCGCCCAGGTATCGCGTACGTTCTATGCCCGCGGCCAGACCGGACAGCAGCTGCTGCTGGGCGCCTATGCAGCCCTCAACAAGGAGATTGCCGCAGGCACGGTGAAGAGCTACCCGCGTCACGAGATGCTCGACATCGTCATCGAGGACGGCGAGGCTCGCGGTATCATCGCCCGCAACCTCGTTACGGGTGAAATCGAGCGCCACGGCGCCCACGCCGTCGTGCTGGCCACGGGCGGCTACGGCAACGTCTTCTTCCTGTCGACCAACGCCATGGCATCGAACGGCTCGGCCGCATTCCAGTGCTACCGCAAGGGTGCCGGCTTCGCCAACCCCTGCTTCACGCAGATTCACCCCACCTGTATCCCCGTTCACGGCGACCAGCAGTCGAAGCTGACCCTCATGTCGGAGTCGCTGCGCAACGACGGCCGTATCTGGGTTCCCAAGAAACTCGAGGACGTGAAGGCCATCCGCTCGGGTGCCAAGAAGCCTTCGGACATCGCCGAGGAGGACCGCGACTACTACCTGGAGCGCCGCTACCCGGCCTTCGGTAACCTCGTGCCGCGTGACGTCGCTTCGCGTGCCGCCAAGGAGCGTTGCGATGCCGGCTACGGCGTCAACGAGACGGGTCTGGCCGTATTCCTCGACTTCAAGACCGCCATCGAGCGTCTGGGCAAGGACATCATCAAGCAGCGCTACGGCAACCTCTTCGACATGTACGAAGAGATTACCGACGTGAGCCCCTACGAGCAGCCGATGCAGATTTTCCCGGCCGTACACTACACGATGGGCGGTATCTGGGTGGACTACAACCTGATGACCACCATCCCGGGCCTCTACGCCATCGGCGAGTGCAACTTCTCGGACCACGGCGCCAACCGTCTGGGTGCTTCGGCCCTCATGCAGGGTCTGGCCGACGGCTACTTCGTGCTGCCCTACACCATCGGCGACTACCTCTCGCACAAGATTCAGGCTCCGAAGGTGAAGACCGACACCAAGGCATTCGACGAGGCCGAGAAGAGCGTCAAGGAGCGTATCCAGAAGCTGCTCTCCATCAACGGCAAGCAGTCGGTGGACGACATCCACAAGAAGCTGGGCCACATCATGTGGGAGAACGTCGGCATGGCACGTACGAAAGAGTCGCTCGAGAAGGCCATCACCGAAATCCAGGCTCTGCGCAAGGAGTTCTGGAAGGATGTCAAGGTCGTAGGCCGCGCCGACGACTTCAACGTCGAGCTGGAGAAGGCGCTTCGTCTGGCCGACTTCCTCGAGCTTGGCGAACTGATGGCCCGCGACGCACTGAACCGCGAGGAGTCGTGCGGCGGTCACTTCCGCACGGAGCACCAGACCGAAGAGGGCGAGGCAAAGCGTGACGACGAGAACTTCGTATACGCAGCCGTCTGGGAGTACAAGGGCATGGACGCCGTACCCGAGATGACCAAGGAACCGCTCAACTTCGAGTTCGTACACCCCGCACAGCGCAACTACAAGGACTAATTCCATTTTGACGTTGAACTTTAATAACAATTTGAAACTATGAATTTTACATTAAAGATATGGCGTCAAAAGGACGCTAAGAGCAAAGGTGCATTCGAGACCTACAAGGTCGAGAACATCTCGGCGGACACCTCGTTCCTCGAAATGCTCGATATTCTGAACAACGACCTGGTACACGCCGGCAAGGAGCCCGTGGCATTCGACCACGACTGCCGCGAGGGTATCTGCGGCATGTGCTCGCTCCACATCGATGGCCGTGCCCACGGTCCCGGCGACGGCGCAACGACCTGCCAGATTTACATGCGTCGTTTCAAGGACGGTGCGACCATCACCATCGAGCCGTGGCGTTCGGCGGCCTTCCCCGTCATCAAGGACCTCGTGGTGAACCGCAGCGCCTACGACCAGATTCTGCAGGCCGGCGGCTTTATCTCGGTGCGCACCAACTCGGTACCCGACGGCAACGCGATTCCCATTCCGAAGAAGGATGCCGACGAGTCGATGGACGCAGCAGCCTGCATCGGTTGCGGAGCCTGCGCCGCCACCTGCAAGAACGGTTCGGCCATGCTCTTCGTCGCTGCCCGCGTATCGTCGCTGGCCAAGCTGCCGCAGGGCCGCGTCGAGGGAGCCCGTCGTGCCAAGGCGATGGTCGCCAAGATGGACGAGCTGGGCTTCGGTAACTGTACGAACACGGGAGCCTGCCAGGCCGAGTGCCCCAAGCAGATTTCGATTGCCCACATCGCGCGCCTGAACCGCGAGTTCCTTTCGGCCAAGTTCGAGGACTAATCCCTGAAGCCGGAACGGCATACGACAGCGCCCTGCGACCCGACGGTCGCAGGGCGCTTTTATATATAAGGTGGCACAGCCAAGGGCCGGAAGAGCGCCTTCTGGATGGGCGCACGAACGTCGGGGAAAGGAGCGGGGAGGTCCACAAGGGCAGCAGCAGACCCAGAGAGCATGGCGAAAACCCGACAAGAACGGTTACCAAACCGGCAAGAACGGCAGAAAGCCCCGGCGAAATGGGCGGAGAATCTGCGGGGCTGCAGCGAACCCGACAGGAACGGCAGAAAGCCCGTCAAGGACAACGCTGCGCTACCGACAAACAAGAGGCAGACCCGCCAGCTGGCGGGCCTGCCTCAACCGTCTGCACGCGGCAAAACTATCCGTTCACCCGCGCATGGTCGGCCAGGAACTGGGCCAGACCGCTCTCCGTGAGCGGGTGCTTGAGCAGCCCCTTGATGGCCGCCAGCGGGCAGGTCGCCACGTCGGCCCCTGCATCGAGGCAACGAATGATGTGGTTCGTATGACGAATCGAAGCCGCCAGCACCTGCGTCTTGTAGCCATAGGTGCGGTAGACGCGCACGATATGGGCCACGAGCCCCACGCCGTCCTCCGAAATGTCGTCCAGTCGTCCGACAAAGGGCGAAACATAGGTCGCACCAGCCTTGGCGGCCAGCAGCGCCTGCCCTACCGAGAAGACCAGCGTACAGTTGGTGCGGATGCCGCGCCCGGCAAAGTACTTCACGGCACGGATGCCGTCGGCCGTGCAGGGAAGCTTCACTACGATGTGGGGATGAAGCGCCGCAAGCTGCTCGCCTTCGCGCACCATACCCTCGAAGTCGGTGGCAATCACCTCGGCGCTCACATCGCCGTCGACGATGTTGCAGATTTCGACGTAGTGGCGGTGGCACGCCGCCTCGCCCCGGATGTTCTCCTTCGCCATGAGCGAAGGATTGGTGGTCACGCCGTCGAGCACGCCCATCGCATTGGCCTCGCGAATCTGGTCGAGATTCGCCGTATCGATAAAGAATTTCATGATTGAAAGGTTAATTTGGGTTTTAGGTCTCCTAAAGGTAGCAAAAAAACGGTGCGCCGTCAACTTTCCGCCGCTCTTTTCTGCCCCATGCCAGCCGGAAGAAGGCGGCCACACAAAAAAACAACATTTTTTCGTGAAAAATTAGTACTTTGTATTGCATAATACATTTTCGTGCACTATATTTGCAATACCAAAATAACAGTTATCGAAAAATAATACTGCAAATACACATCCTGGGACCATGAAAGAGACCATCAACGCCAACATCGGCTCACTGGCATTCACGCTCGACAGCGACGCCTACGAAAAGCTCAAGGAGTATTTCGACGACATCCGCAGGCGGCTGCCCGAAGGGGATACCGAGACGCTCGACGACATCGAGCGCCGCATGGCCGAGATTTTCCGCGAAAAGGTGAACACCCCGATGCGGGTCATAACCATCGATATCGTACAGGAGGCCATCGAGCGCATGGGCGCTCCCGCCGATTTCGGCGAACCGCGTGCCGATGCCCGGCCCGAAGAACCCCGCATCGAGGAGCCCAGGCGCTGTCTCCGGCGTTCGCGCAAGGACCGCTCGATTGCCGGCATCTGCGGCGGAATCGCCGAATTCTTCGACGCCGACCCGACCTCCATCCGGCTCGCCACACTGCTGCTGATACTCTTCGGAGGCCTCTCCGTATGGCTCTACATCCTGCTCTGGATTGTTCTGCCCAGCGCCCCCGAAACCGAAAACAATAACTAAAAACAAGACAACCATGAATACGAACGCTCGACCGAGACTCTACCGCTCGACAGACCGCGTCATCGCCGGCGTCTGCGGCGGAATTGCCGAATATTTCGGACTCGACACCTCGACGATTCGCATCGTCACCCTCATTCTGATTCTCTTCGGGGGCATCTCGCTGTGGGTCTATATCCTGCTTTGGATTATCATTCCCCAGGCTCCCGACCGTCACCAATTAAACCGATAACGCCATGGCTGAAGACAATGTAAAGGTACAGATGCGCAAAGGCATCCTCGAGTACTGCATCCTCGCCATCCTTTCGCGGGAGGATTCCTACGCACCGAAAATCATCGCCGAGCTCAAGGCCGCCGAGATGATTGTGGTCGAGGGTACGCTCTACCCGATTCTCACCCGGCAGAAAAACGCCGGACTGCTCACCTACCGCTGGGAGGAGTCCCCGCAGGGGCCTCCCCGCAAGTACTACTCGCTCACCGACAAGGGCCGCGAATGCCTCGCCCAGCTCGACGAGGCATGGGACGAACTCGTCAACCAGATTCAGACCATCCGCCACGGAAAGCAACAACAATAACCATCAAAAAACTCAAGCACCATGAAAAAGTCACTGATAATCACCTTCCTCATCGCTACCGCCCTCTTCGGTTCGTCGTTCACCGCCAACGCCGCATGGCCCAACATCCGCAAGGGAAGCGGAAAGATCATCACCCGGGAGGAGACCGTCGCCCCCTTCACGGCCGTTTCGGCCGGCAACGGCTCGACCGTGACCCTCGTCACGGGCTCGGGTCCGGCCGTCATCGAGGTCGACGACAACCTGATGGAGTATGTCGAGGTCAAGGTAAAGAAAGGCACGCTCACCGTCGGCTTCAACGACGACTGCTCGGGCTATTCGAACTACACGCTGCGCGTCACCGTCCCGACCGACGGCAAACTGAAGCGGCTCCAGGCCACGGGCGCCTCGAAGATTGTGGCCGAACCCGTGCTGAAGAACGAAGATATGAAAATATACGCCACGGGAGCTTCGAATCTGGTTGCCGTAGTAAAGTGCAACACGTGCGAAATCGACATCAGCGGCGCCTCTAAGGCCGAACTGGGCGGCGACATGGGCTCCTGCGAGGCGAAGGTCTCGGGTGCCTCGAACTTCAACCTGGTAGCCAAGGCCGACCGCTGCTTGCTCTCGGCGTCGGGAGCCTCGAAAATCAACGCCTCAGGCTCGGCGCGGAGTGCCCAGATAGCAAGCACCGGGGCCTCGAACATCAACGCCTGCGACTTCGTCATCTCGGCCTGCACCGTCAAGGCGTCGGGTGCCTCGAATGCCCGCGTCAACTGCTCGGAGCAACTGACGGCCGACGCCTCGGGAGCCTCGAAAATCATCTACACGGGCAACTGCTCGAACAATACCATCGAAAGCTCGGGCGCCTCGACCGTAAAACGCAGATAACCGCTCCCGACACACGCATCAAATAACCCCCGAAACCGACAATACCATGAACAATATAAAGAAATGCAGCATCTCGGGCGTCGCCTTCTCGCTCGATGAAGAGGCCTACAAGACTCTGGAAGCCTACCTCGAATCGCTTCGCGAATCCTACGGAGAGACGGCCGACGGCCGCGAGATTGTCGCCGACATCGAGGCCCGCATCGCCGAACTGATTCTCTCGACGCAGGAGGGCGACCGCGTGGTCCAGAAGCCGCTCATCGACAACATCATCGCCCAAATGGGCTCGGCCCGCGACATCTCGGAGGAGAGCGCCGAGGAGGGTGCCGCAGGGACGGCCTCCGGCAAGGAGCCCCGCATCCCGCGCCGCCTCTACCGCGACACGGCCAACGCCAAGCTGGGCGGCGTATGCGCCGGCATCGGCAAATACTTCGACATCGACCCCGTATGGGTACGGCTCGGCATGTTCCTGCCGCTGATTTTCACCTGCATGGGCGGTATCACCTTCCTCGACTGGATGTCGCAGATTTTCGGCAACCTCTTCGGCATCTTCATCATCTGCTACCTCATCATGTGGTTCGTCGTTCCGGCGGCACGCACGGCACGCCAGAAGCTGGAGATGAACGGCGAGCGCATCACCGCCCAGTCCATCCGCGAGACGACCGAGGCGGCTGCGAACGACCCCGACCACAAGGCCAAGCCCATCGTCGCCGAGACGGTCTCGGTCTTCGGCAAGGTGGTGCTCATCCTGCTCAAGCTCATCGCCGGAGTGATTGTCTTCTCGCTCATCCTGCTGGCCATCGCGCTGGTAATCGGACTTCTGGCGGTCATCATCAGCGGCCCGGGCAGCATCTTCCCGAGCCAGTTCAACGACGACACCTGGGTAAGCATCTTCGGCATCACCTCGGTATTGATTCCCGTCATCCTGCTCATCTATGTGCTGATGTGCCTCATCGCTTCGCGCAAACCCGGCGGGAAGCCCGTACTGGTCTTCTTCCTCATATGGCTGGCCAGCATCGCCGCCTGCATCGGGACGGCTCTCTACAAGGGTCACAACGACGGATTCTTCTCGAGCCACAACCCGAAGGAGCAGCTGATGAAGACCGACATCGTCATCGACGGCGACTCGACCACCGTGGGACGTCTGCTCCACGAGGCCGACGATGTCGAGAGCGTCATCGAATCGGACAACCGCACGCTGCGCTTCAATGTGAAGGACGGCGACAAGAACATCGAAATCACCGTCGACGCCAATACGGCATCGCTCAAGGTGAACAACGCCGACGAGACGCAGACCGACTCGCTCGACATCAAGTAATGCCGGCAACCGGTGCGGGGCGGAGCACGGCCGGCCATCGCAGGCCGGAACTCCCGCCCCGAGGTGGACACATCCGCAGGAGTGCTCTCCGAAAAAGCCTTTCCGAGTATCGGGGAGGCTTTTTTTATGCCGCAAAAGTCGGCTCGGCGGGACGGTTTTTGAGAATATTGAAAAAATATCCGTACCTTTGTCCGGGATAGGAGCTGGCCCGGGATGGCCGGACGATGAAAACCCCGTTTTCATTTGCCGCGGCACGGGTCATTTCGTATCTTTGAGCGATTTTACATTCAACTACGACAATTATGGCTGGCATCAATTGTATCGGCATTCTGACCTCGGGAGGCGACGCCCCCGGCATGAATGCAGCAATCCGCGCGGTCACCCGCACGGCCATCTTCAAGGGCTTTTCCGTAAAAGGAATCATGCGCGGCTACAAAGGCCTCGTCTTCAACGAAATCGTCGAATTCAAGTCGCGCAGCGTCAGCAATATCATCCAGCAAGGAGGCACCATCCTCAAAACGGCCCGCTGCAAGGAGTTCCAGACCGCAGAAGGGCGCAAGGCCGCCTATGAGAACATGGTGGCCGCAGGCATCGACGCGCTGGTGGTCATCGGCGGCGACGGTTCGCTGACCGGCGCCAACATCTTCGCCCAGGAGTACAACGTCCCCATCGTGGGTCTTCCGGGCACCATCGACAACGACCTGGGCGGCACCGACTCGACCATCGGCTACGACACGGCGCTGAACACCATCATGGAGGCGGTCGACAAGCTGCGCGACACGGCCTCGAGCCACGAGCGGCTCTTCTTCGTCGAGGTGATGGGCAATACGGCCGGCTACCTGGCACTCAACAGCGCCATCGCCAGCGGTTCGGAGGCGGCCATCATTCCGGAGATGGAGACCGAGGTGGACCAGTTGGGCGAGCTCATCAACCACGGCTTCCGCAAGAGCAAGAACTCGGCCATCGTCATCGTGGCTGAAAACCGCAAGACGGGCGGTGCCACGGCTCTGGCCGAACGCGTAAAGCAGGAGTTTCCGCAGTACGACGCCCGCGTCACCATCCTGGGCCACATCCAGCGCGGCGGCTCGCCGACGGCCATCGACCGCATCCTCGCCTCGCGCATGGGCGAAGCGGCCATCGAGGCCCTCATCGAGGGGCAGCGCAACGTGATGATTGGTATCCGCAACGGCGAAATCGTCTACGTACCTTTCTCGAAGGCCGTCCAGCACAACAAGGGAATCAACCGCGGCGACATCGAGCTGGTCAAGATTCTCTCCATCTGACAACACACCGAAACCTCCCTTACGACCCAATGACTATCAAACGTGTAATCGGCATCGGCAACGCCCTGACGGACATGCTCGTCAACCTGAAGACCGACTCGGTTCTCGGGCGTTTCAAACTCCCCAAAGGCTCGATGAGCCTGGTGGACACCTACCTGCAGACCGAGATCTCGAAATCGGTTGCCGGACTCCCCTACTCGCTCTCGCTCGGCGGCTCGGCCGGCAACACCATCCGTGCCATGGCCCGTCTGGGCTGCAAGGTGGGCTTCATCGGCAAGGTGGGCCAGGACACCACGGGCGACTTCTTCGAGCAGGCGCTCGAGAACCTGGGCGTCGAGCCCATCGTCTTCCGCGGACTCGAACGTTCGGGCAAGTGCGTCTCGCTCATCTCGGCCGACGGCGAGCGGACGATGGTCACCCATCTGGGCGCAGCCCTCGAACTGACGGCCGAGGAGATTGTTCCGACCATCTTCGACGGCTACGACTGCCTCTATGTCGAGGGCTATCTGGTCCAGGACCACAAGCTCATCGAAGGGGCCATCCGCACGGCCAAGCAGTGCGGGCTGAAGGTGGCCATCGACCTTGCGAGCTTCAACATCGTGCAGGAGAACCGCGAATTCCTGCGCCGGCTTGTTTCCGAACAGGTCGACATCGTCTTCGCCAACGAGGACGAGGCGCGGGTATTCACCGAGGAGATCGAACCGCTCAACGCGCTGCAGGCCATCTCGCAGATGTGCTCGCTGGCCGTCGTGAAAATCGGCACCAAGGGGGCGCTCATCAAGCAGGGCGACGAGGTGGTACACGTCGGCATCATGGCGGCCGCCAAGCGGGTCGACACGACCGGCGCCGGCGACTTCTATGCAGCCGGATTCCTCGCGGGACTCTGCGACGGGCTCTCGCTCCGCCAGTGCGGCACCATCGGAGCCATCACGGCCGGCAAGGTCATCGAGGTGGTGGGTACGACCTTCGGCGAGGAGGCCTGGGAGGAGATTTTCCGTCTGGTGCGCAAGGTCAAGAACGAAAAATACCTCTTCTGATTCCGCCCCGCGGCGCACACGGGGAACCGCAGCGCACAGGCGGATACGAAAAGAGCGGGTCGGTGCCAGGGCACCGACCCGCCTTGTCGTTTATTCATGGCGTTCGCTCCGACCCGAGACGCCGTCTATCCGCGGGCAAGCAGTCCCCGCGTGATGCCCCACCGCATGCGGAGGAGCCATCGTCCCCGGCGCGGTCCGAGCCAGCAGGCCATGAGCAGCGAAGCGCACCATTTGCCCGCCTCGGCGAGAAGTGCGCGGCCGTAACGGTGACGCATCCGGGCCCGCAGGCGCTGGCTCTCGCCCACATGGTAGCTCAAACGCCGGAAGTAGTCGGCCGTGAGCTTCGACGACGGAATGATGTGCCACATCACCGCTCCGGGGACATACCACAACCGGACGCCGCCCGCCCGCAGCCGCTCGAAGAAGTCACTCTCCTCGCCGCCCACCAGCTTGCCGCCCACGCGGCCCAGCGTGACATCGAAGGCACCGAAGCGCTCCACGACCCGCCGCCGGATGGCCATGTTGCCGCCGCCGGGAATGCGGCCGGAGGGGAACTCGCACACCCCTTCCCCCAGGTCGAGCGGATTGGCGATGGGCCGCTCGGTCAGGGGCGACAACCAGTCGGGACGGCCCGCCGGATATTCCGGGATGATTTTCCCGCCGGCAGCATCGGCCCCGGGCCATGCGTCGAAAAAGGCGATGTAGGCCCTCACGAAGCCCGGATTGATGTGCTCGTCGTCGTCGATGATGGCGATGAGGTCGCCCGTCGTCTCGGCGATGCCGCGGTTGCGCGCATAGGAAAGACCCTGGCGGGTCTCGGTCACCATGCGCAGATTGATGTCCGGATACTGCGCCGCAAAGGCGGCGAAACGCTCCCGGGTGTCGTCCTGCGAATTGTTGTTCACCACCACACACTCCCACTCCGAGGCCGGCGCATCCTGCGCAACGACCGACTCGAGTGCGCGGAGCATCTGTCCCGCGCGGTTGTAGGTGGCTATTATGAGCGAAAGTCGAATCATCGTGTAAATGTACGCAAATTCCGGCAAAATGAGCTATATTTGCAAAAATATCGAAAAACCTATGCTGAAACACATCTTTCGTGCCCTGCTGCCGCTCCTCGCCCTGACACTCTGCGCCACGTCGCTCCGAGCCCAGGAGGTAAGCTGGACGGGCAGCGTGGAGCACCTCGACGGAACGGAGTACGAACTCCGCTTCGAAGCCGCGATTCCCTCGGGCTTCCACATGTACGACATGGGTCCCTACGAACTGGGCGGGCCCAACGCGACGACCTTCAGCCTGACGCCCGGCGCAGGCGCCGAACTGCTCGGCGGCGTCGAACAGCGTTCCGAACCCCATCGCTACCACGACCCGATGTTCGGCATGGAAATCGGCACCTTCTCGGGCAAGGCCCTCTTCACGCAGCGCGTGCGCCTCACGGCCGACCGGGCCGAGGTACGGGCCGCCATCGAATGGATGATATGCGACGACAAGAGCTGCATGCCCCCCTCGGATACGGAACTGACCCTCGTTGTCGGAGCGGCTGCCGCACAGGCTGCAACGCCCTCCGCCGGCACCGACACCCCGGCCGCACAGGCCGAAAGCGCCGCAGCCGGCAAGACGGCCGATGCGGCCATTGGGAGCGCACCGGTCGCCCAGGCCAAGGATGCCGCCGGCAGCGGTTCGCTCTGGTCGCTCATCATCGAGGCGATTCTCTGGGGCTTCGCCGCACTGCTCACCCCCTGCGTCTTCCCCATGGTGCCGATGACCGTCTCCTTCTTCATGAAGAGCGCCGGCAAACCCGCACTGGGGCGCTTCCGCGCAGGCATGTACGGCTTCTTCATCGTGGCACTCTACACGCTGCCCATCGCCGCCATCATCCTCATCACGCGCCTGGTGGGCGGCGACACCGTCACGGCCGACATCTTCAACTGGCTGGCGACGCACTGGCTGCCCAACCTCATCTTCTTTGCCGTCTTCATGCTCTTCGCGGCCTCGTTCTTCGGAGCCTTCGAAATCACGATGCCTTCGTGGATGGTCAACAAGACCGACGCCAAGGCCGACTCGAAGGGGCTGGCCGGCATCTTCTTCATGGCGTTGACGCTCGTGCTGGTCTCCTTCTCGTGCACCGGCCCCATCGTCGGCTCGGTGCTCATCAAGTCGACGGCCGGCGAATTCTGGAGCCCGATTGTCACCATACTGGCCTTCTCGCTCGCCTTTGCGCTGCCCTTCACCCTCTTCGCCTTCTTCCCCTCGATGCTCAAGAAGCTGCCCAAGAGCGGCGGCTGGCTCAACTCGGTGAAGGTCGTGCTGGGATTCATCGAGGTGGCGCTCGGATTCAAGTTCCTCTCGGTAGCCGACCAGACCTACCACTGGGGGCTGCTCGACCGTGAGGTATACCTCGCCATCTGGATTGTGGTCTTCGCCATGCTGGGCTTCTACCTGCTGGGCAAACTGCGCTTCGCCCACGACGACGAGGTGCAGCACGTCGGCGTGGGACGGCTGGCTCTGGCCATCGCCGTCTTCTCGTTCGTCGTCTACCTCATCCCGGGCATGTGGGGCGCCCCGCTCAAGGCGCTTTCGGGCTACCTGCCGCCGCTGACGACCCAGGACTTCGTCCTCGGCCGAACGACCGTGTCGGGAGAGGCGGCCTCGGCAACGACGGCCCTCAGGACCGTCGACGGGAAGGCCCCCAAGTACAGCGACGTGCTCCATCTGCCCCACGGGCTCGAGGGATTCTTCGACCTGGAGGAGGCCGAGGCCTATGCCGCCCGCGTCGGCAAGCCGCTCTTCATCGACTTCACGGGCCACGGTTGCGTCAACTGCCGCGAGATGGAGGCCCGCGTCTGGTCCGACCCCCGCGTGCTGGAGCTGCTGCGCAACGACTATGTCATCTGCGCCCTCTACTCCGACGACAAGATGGTGCTGCCCGAGAGCGAATGGGTCACCACCGAATCGGGCAAGGTGCTGCGCAGCCTCGGCAAAATCAATGCGCACTATGCGCTGAAGACCTTCGGCGTCAATGCACAGCCCTACTACGTGCTGCAGGGCCGCGACGGCCGCATGCTGGTCGAACCCCGCGGTTACAACCTCGATGTCGAGGCCTTCGTCGACTTCCTCCGCAGCGGCATCGAAGCCTACGGGGCTGAAACCGCCGAAAGCCGGTAGCCTTCGGCCGACACTACAACCCGCACCGACAGAACGGGACTCCGACAATGACGGAGTCCCGTTTTCGGTTTTCACGCGGGGTGCAGCCCTGCCGCCGACACTCCGTCGGGCAAAGCTCCGCCCCGGAACGCGCCCCCCTCAAAATGTTCCGGTCGGACTTTTTTCGGGGTTTTACCTATTGTTATTCAAAAAACAATTCCTATATTTGTGAAAAGAGGTCCGTTAACGAACAATCACAACCCGGCCGACGGCCTCATAACCCAACCCTTCTACCCATCAACCAATCACCCTTAAAACCATCCCACCCATGAAACGTTTCTGTTTCCGAGTGCTCGCGGCAGCGGCCCTTCTGGCCCTGTCGCCCGGCTGTTCGTCCGAGGAGGATGCTCCTCCCCCGCAGCCCAAATTCCCCGAAGTGAAGGTCGACATCACCGACGTGACGGTAGGCTACCTGCGCACAACGGCCGAGCCCAATGCCAAGGTGTCGCGCTATGCACTGATTCTCGCCGCCCAGAATGTCTGGGAGATGCAGCTCGAGACCCATGGCACCGAAGCCAGGACGGTCGAATACCTCATGGAAAACGACCCTGAGTGCATCCACACCGAAGCAGTCGAACGGCTGCTCATCCCGCTCAACGGTTCGCTCGACTTCGACTACTGGCTCGTCTGCGCCGTGATGGACGAGACCGGAGCGCTCTATTCGGTCGAAAAGCTGCCGGTGCGCTCGCCCTCCTATACGGAGAATGCCCCCGAAGCGACGATGACCATCGAGGTGAAGGAGCTCACGCCGACCACCGCCCTGCTGGTCCACACGCCCGACGCCAATACGGTCGGATACTACACGCTCATCTACACCCGGGAGCGCTACGAGGAGATGCTCAACACGGCCCGCACCGACCCCTCCATCTCGGAAATCTACCCCAATCCGGAGGACTACGTCGTCTACTTCCTGCGCTGGGAGGGGTGGCGCTGGTTCGAGCGCGAGGAGAATGTCTGGGAGGAACTTATACCCGGCACGGAATACATGGCCGTCGGCGCACCCTTCAACGTGAACGGCTTCGAACAGGGCGCCGGCAAACTGGCCACCGCGGCATTCACCACGCCGCAGCAATAGTCCGGCACTGCCGACAAAGGCGCCTCACCCGGCCGGATGAGGCCATACGACACGAAAGCGGGCGGACCCTCCGGGTGGTCCGCCCGCTGCTGTTGCGGATGCCGTGCCGCCGGTTACCGGACCGGCTCATGCTCCTTTTTCCGGGCAAAGGCTTCTTCGACCTCGTGCTCCCTGCGTGCACGTTCCTCTGCGGTCGGCGTCTCGCCCTCACGGACAATCTGATGGATGTTGCGCTCGAAGTTGCGCTCACAGGGGTCGCAGGGCTGCTGCCCCTTGTGCTCTTTTTCGTTCTCGTTCATGGTTCCGGTGTTTTATGTGAATCAACACCGTCCGACCGTGCAATTTCTGCGCCGGAGGCAACCTTGCCGGGTCAGAAGCATAAAAAAAGGCGGACAACCGTTTAAGTTGTCCGCCGTGGTAGCGGGAGGAGGACTCGAACCTCCGACATCGGGCCCGCCATCATTGTTCCTCGTTGACAAGAGCCGAAACCTAAAAAATCGCGGTCCGCCGGAAAGGCCCTCCATACGCACAAATGCTGCTCCACACCCCATGTCTTTGCGTACGAGGCGAAAAAAACAGCAACCATTTTTTCATGGCTTCCACCAATTAAAAGTTATAGCCAACGGATATGCTTACACCCCACATGTCACTTCCGTAAAAAACATCCGCGCCCAGAAGATAGTTCTTAAAAAAGACATCGACAGCCAAACGAGCATTGATGGAGTGGCGCGCCCAGTCGGCTCCTCCATCCAAAACATCCTGCTTGAACAAATCCAGCGTTGTATGGGTATTCGTCACCAGCACGTCATGCTCATATCGGGAATTCTCTTCATCTCCCTCTCCCCACAAGCCTACCGCATAGGACAATCCTATCGCAGGGCGGATTCCCCACTCATCTGTAATTCTGATTTTACGCGCGAACATAGCCGGCACCTCCAAATAGAGCGCCTTAAATTTACTTTCATAGATATTGTATGAATCATAATCATGCGACGTATTATACATGCCTTCGTCGAGTTCCCGGGCCCGAGCCGTATGATATTTCAGATTGAGTCCTGTCTGAAAATACCACTTACGACTCTTGGAAATCGCGATGTCATAACTCCCGCCAAGGTGAAATCCGACCCCGAACTCATGTTCGAAATCATCAAACATATCCGTATCGAAGGTCCTGGAAAAGTTCACTCCGGCCCGTACACCAAAAATATGTCGAGGATTCTCTGTCTCCTGCGCACGAACCGCAACCATGATAGTGAAAATTGAGACTAAAGTCAATAAAAATCGTTTCATAAGATTCTTGTTTGGATGTTAGTGTTTGCTGTCCGGTCCCGGTTTTCGAATATGGAGACAAATAAAAAGCGCGGACCAATTCGCTTATATCGGATTCTGCGGTCTTGGACTACCTCACACCCTAATATACGGAATAAGCCCACGCTGGAATACAGCATGGGCGTCAAACCTTATTCCATTGGGTGTGATAGTGAAAGTGTCCAAGTTTCAGAATCCCCGAAATAAAAGCTAACGCCTTCTATTCATATGTCTTTCAACTGTTATTCTATCATAGGCAAGTAGTTTTGGGAAACAAATTTAAGCATATTTTATACATTAGGCAACTCTTAATTCTGAAAAATAGACCCATTAAGACAACGAACCCGTAAACAAGGGAAAAGGGCCCAAAGACAGGAGGGCTGCAGAGGTGAAAATACAAAAAAGGCGGACAACCGTTTAAGTTGTCCGCCGTGGTAGCGGGAGGAGGACTCGAACCTCCGACCTTTGGGTTATGAGCCCAACGAGCTGCCAACTGCTCCATCCCGCGATATGTCTTTTAGTATGGAACTATCGCCTTTGTGACTGCAAAGATAAGGCAAAAATCCGGCTTTGCAAAATATTTTTTAAAGTTTTTTCAAAAACAACTTATTACCTGCTATCAATCAATCCGTTGCGCATTGCACATCCCGCCCCGGCGGAGAGTCTCCGGACAGCCCCACCCGGCGAACTGCGCCGACCCGCCCCGGCGAACGGTCTCCGAACTGACCCGGCAAACGGGCCGGAACTGCATTCCCTCGGCAAACGGCTCCTGACTGCCCCACGAGCGGAAACGGAGCATTCAATCCCGTCCCCGACAAACGGCCCGGGCAGCGCGGTAAGGCTCCCGCCCGTGCAACGGCACAGCGGGTCCCGGGCTGCTACCCCATGCTGGCCGCAACAATCTCGGCCAGGTCCTTCACCTCGCGCTGCGCACCGCGCGCCAGCGCCTTCTTGCAGAGCGGGCAGGCGGTGACAATCACCTCGGCGCCCGTCGCCTCCAGCTCGCCCGTAACCGACCGGGCTATCTGCACCTGCTGGCTGTCCGAGATGGCCAGATTGGCCACAGACGAACCGCAGCAGAGGGCATTCTCGCGCGTCTCGGCCGGTTCGAGCAGCTCGCCGACAGCCTCGATGACGGCACGCGGCTCGTCGTAGATGCCGCTGCCGCGCCCCAGTTCGCACGGGTCGTGGTAGGTATAGCGCGTCGTCCCGTGCTTGAGCTGCAGACGGCCCGAGCGAATCAGCCGGAGGATATACTCCGAATGGTGCAGCACCTCGATGCCGTCGAGGGCGTAATCCTCGCGGAAGACCTTCAGACAAATCGGGCACGAGGTGACCAGCGTCGTGATGCCGTGTTTGCGGAAGAGTTCCGTGTTGTACTGCATCATCTTGCGGGCCGAATCGGTCTCGCCCGCCAGTTTGAGCGGCCGGCCGCAGCAGACGCCACCCTCGCGGTCGGCCCACCACACCTCCTCGCCGGCAGCGCGGAAGAGCTGCTCCATGGCCGTAAGCGTACGCGGCGTGAGCAGCGTCATGCAACCGGCGAAGTAGCCCACCTTGCCCTCGCCGTGCGAGCGGTCGAGCCCCTTGAAGTAGCCGTAGCGCCGCTCGTCGGGCGTATTGCGCATCTTGTCGCGCGAATTGAGCCGCAGCGTATTGAGGTCGATATCGACGGGGCACTTCTCGACACAGCGGCCGCACATGAGGCAGTTGTCGGCCGTAGCCAGGCGCAGCATCCGGTAGCGGCGGTCGCGCAGGAAGTAGACCGACTGCACGTCGTTGATACCCAGCACGCTCTGCAGCTGGCACGGGTCGATGCAGATGCCGCAGCGCGAGCAGGCCTCAACCTGGAAATGGTCGTACGAAGACTCCTTTTCGGTCGAGCGCAGCCGGTAGCGGCGCAGGAAGATGAGCGGAATTTCGGTAAAGATGTGCATGTAGCGCGAGAAGGGCAGCGCTACGAAGAAGAGTCCGAGACACGAGGAGTAGAACCACCAGGCGACCGACTCGAGCGTCATGAGCGTGAGCATGTCGACGTGGCCGGCCAGCCAGTGGCCGAAGCCGCCCGTGAGGAACCCTCCGCCGCCATAGATGGCGCAGGTGACGCTTTCGGCCACAAGGCGGGCCGGGAAGATGAACCACAGCGCCGAAAGGGCCACGCGGTCGCCCACGACGTGACGCGTCGTACGGCGCAGGCCCATCGCCTTCGAGTAGAAACGCTTGCCCCACGCCAGCGCCACGCCCGAGAGGACGAAGAGCAGCAGCAGGTCCATCACGAAATCGAAGAAGGGCTTGTGTTCGAGCCCCGTGGCGAAGTACTTGAAGAAGACATGCCCCTGCAGCGGCACCCAGCGCAGACCGAGGTACGAAAGCGTCTCTACCCATCCGAACGCAATGAGCAGGAACCACCCGAAGGCCAGCGACATGTGCATGTAGCCCAGCAGCGGGTTGACCCGGAAGATGCGCCGGTGGAGCAGCGATTCGCTCACCACCTCGCACAGGGCGTCCAGCGTCCGGCGGGTGGGGATTCCCTTCAGAATGAGCATCTTGTCGGCACGCGGCAGTTTCCAGAGCCACGTACCCCACTTCCAGAGCAGCACGGCGAACATCAGCGCCGCGCCCGCGATGAAGGGGATGCAGAATGGTGCGTAAAAAGTCATAACCAAAAAACTCTCGGTGCCGCGCCGACCCGGATGCAGGGACGCGGCTCAGTCGGACGGCCCGTCAGAAGTCGCCCAGTTTGCGTTTAATCAGCAGTACCACGCCCCGCGTATTGATGCCGCGCGGACAGACCAGCCGGCATTTGCCGCAGAGCATGCACTTGTTCATCTCCTCGTAGGCGCCCTGGTATTCGCCGCGCCGCACGAGCGTGTGGACCTTGCGGAAGTTGAACTCCGTCAGGTTTCCGGCCGTACAGATGGCCGTGCAGGCCCCGCAGCCGATGCAGGTCTGCAGCTCGGGCATCTCGCGCAGAATCTCGTCGCTCTTGCGCAGATTGTTGCGGTCCATGTCGATGGCCCGGGGCTTCGAAATGCTGTATCCGAAATTGATTGCCGCCATAATACGTCAGGATCCGAGGTATTCCATTGCGGCATCGGCCGCGGCCGTGCCTTCGTTGAGCGTCTCGCCGATATTCTTGGGCGCCGTGACGCAACCCGCATAGAAGATGCCCTCGACGTTGCTGCGGACGTTGCCGAGGAACATGTCGCGCGGCGACATGAAGCCGCTTGCGGCACGCTTCAGCCCGGCCCCTTCGGCAAAGGGGAGGTTCGAGTCGTTGGCCCGCATGCCGATGAGCAGCACCAGCATGTCGACGCTCATGCGCAGCGGGCGCCCCGTGAGCGTATCCTCGGCCTTGATTTGGATGCGGTTGTCGATGGTCGGGCTCGCCTCCGAGATGCGGCCGCGCACGAAGTGGATGTTGTAGCGCTGCTGCGCCTCGCGGTACATCTCCTCGTAGCCGGGGCCGAACATGCGGATATCCATGTAGAAGTTGAAGACGTCGGCCTCGGGGAAAAGGCGCTTCATCTCGATGGCCTGCTTCACGCCCGTAATGCAGCAGACCCGCGAGCAGTGCTGCTGGCACACCTTCTCGTCGCGCGAACCGACGCAGTGCAGGAAGGCAATACGCTTGGGACGCACGCCGTCGCTCCGCCCCACGCGCCCCTCGGCGAACATCCGCTCGAGGTCGGCCGAGGTGATGACGTTGTCGTAGATGCCGTAGCCGTACTCCTCCTTGACCGTGGCGTCGAACAGCGTGAAGCCCGAAGCGACCACTACCGAGTCGCACGGCAGCATGCGGCCGTCGGCCAGCGTGACGCTCTGCTGCGTGAACCCGCGCACCTCGGTCGAGGTCATCACCTCGATGCCGCGCTCCTGAACGCGGCGGCGCAGCTCGGACAACACCTCCGATGCGGGGGTGAAACTGGGGAAAAGCACATACCAGCCGCGCAACTTGCCGCCCAGTTCGGCCTCCTTCTCGATGATGAGGGGCTCGGCGCCCTGCTCCGAAAGACGGAGCGCCGCCTGCATGCCTGCCGCGCCTCCACCTATGACGATTACTCTTTTGTTCATGTATTGCGTTGTCGTGTCGTTCTCAATCCGTTCGTGCCGCACCCGCCGCAACGAGGCGCAGCGCAGGGAGAATTACTCCCTGATGTCGTAGACCGTGTCGCTCGGGCAGCAGTTGACCACCGCCGATTCGGGCTTGCCGATGAACTTGCCGTTGCGGCCCAGATACTTCGCCGCCGGGTCGTACTCGACGCCCATCTTGTCGAGCAGCGGCTCGACGTCGACCTGGTGCATCTGCATGCCCAGCTCCCAGGGGTCGTAACCCAGCACCAGACCGGCCATCTCCTCGTAGGTCAGCACGGGTATGCCGTGGCCGTTCTCGCCGTAGGTCGTACCCTCCATCTCGGCGATGGCATACTGCCACTTGTCGAGGAACATCGCGCAGCCCGGGCAGTTGGCCACGATGAAATCGGGCTTGTAGGGGGCCATGCTTTCGAGCTTCTTGTGCGAATTGGCAATCGAGTAGCCGCGGTTGGCCTGCACCAGATAGTTGCGGAAGCCGAAGCCGCAGCAGTGGCGCCGCTCGGGATAGTCGACGCACTGGCCGCCCCACGACTCGACCATGCCGGCCAGCACGTAGGGGAACTCCGAGCCGCCGATGCCCGACTTGGGGAAAATCTTGGCATAGTGGCAGCCGATGTGCTCGACCACGCGCAGCGGCTCGCCCGTCACGGCATTGACCAGACGGCGCTTGGCGCGGGCGGCAATCTCGTTGCGGAAGTGGAAGACGATGTCCGAGGTGTGGGCCAGGCTCTTCGGCTTGCGGAATTCGCGGCCGGTCGCCTTGTAGAGGTATTCGCGCGTACGCTCCTCGGTTTCGGGGAACTCGTGCCAGGTGGCGAGCACCTCGGTATAGACGCCGAAGGAGGTGATGCACGACGAGATGAAGTTCTCGTAGCCCGCCTCGGTCATCAGGGCGAACTGCCGCGCCACCACCGTCATGATGGTCTCCAGCGGCACGATGTCCGAATGGTAGCCGATGCCCGTGCACGAGGAGTGCAGCGGGTCGTCGAGCACGTCGCGTCCCAGGTCGTTGTGCAGGATGTCGAGGAAGGCCTTTTCGCTTCCCGGGAAAAAGTTCTGCCGGATGCAGCTGCGGGCATAGTAGTAGCGGTCGTCCGCAATCTCCTTCTGGTATTCGCTCCAGCTTTTTCGTCGTATCGTCGCCATGGTCACTCGTGTTCGTTGCTGTTGTAACGGAAAACATCCATCATGTACTGTTGGTCGGCCCCCTCCTCGTAGCCCATCTCGCGGGCCTTGCGGTCCGAGAAGTGCTCGATGCGCTCGAAGAGGTCGCTGCCGCCGCTCACCTCGAAGATGCGGTGCAGCTCGTCGAGCGACTCCGTGTCGAGGCGGCGCAGCGCACCGGCGCCGTGGCGCATGTAGACGGGGGTGAAGCGGCCGAAGACCTCCCGGTCGTTGTCGAAGACCCACTTCCAGACGGTTCCCTGCTCGGGGTGCAGTTCGGGTTTGACCATACGCGGGACGATGCAGTAGCCCGTGCGGAGGATGTTGTCGCCGATGATGCGCTTGAGAGCCAGCTGCTGACGGCCCTTCTCGCTCTCGACGAAGAAGCCCAGTTTCTGCGAAAGGGTCCGCAGCGCCTGGATGACATAGCCCGGCGTATTGCCGCGCGGGCAGCGCGGGCGGCACGACATGCACTCGCCGCAATACCAGATGGTGTCGCTCTTGAGCAGCTCCTCGATGGCATTGTCGTCGCGCGACTGCACGATGCTGACAATCTGCCGCGGGTCGTAGTTGTAGAACTCGGCCGCCGGGCAGACGCCCGTGCAGACGCCGCAGTTCATGCAGGCGTTGAGTCCCTCGCGGAACCGCACGTCCTCCGACAGCATATCGAAATATTTTCCCATAACCGTTGTCATTCACCCGCCCGGGACGCCTTCGGGCAATATACACGGGCGAACGGCCCGAGAGCCGTCGCCGAGGCGTCGCGGACAGGACTACTGTTCCGAATGCAAAGGTAGGGATTCGGCTCGGGACGCGCGGTAGTATAAATACCTAAATTTCGGGGCGCCGGCCGCCGAAAGCCGGCCGTGCAAAAAGCGGGAGCAAGCCCGCGGAAGCCGGCCCCGGCCCGCAATAGGGGCCGGCCCCGCAAAAAGGGTCGGCCCCGCAAAAGGGGACAGCCCGCAAAAGAAACAGCCCCGCAAAAGAAGCCAGCCCCGCAAAAGAAGCCAGCCCCGCAAAAGAAGCCAGCCCCGCATCCGTCGTCGGGCGGATACGGGGCTGACACGGGATAATGCCATGCGGAGCAAGGCGGCCGGGCAGGCTGCCGATGCAGGATGTCATGCAAAACGAGGCGGCCGGGTGAGTTGCCGATGCCACGGCAGGAAGCGGCAGGAAGCGGAACCGGCGCCGTGCCCCCCCGCAGTGTTACCGTCCGGGACGGCGGCGCTCCCAGCACTCGAAGACGAAGGGGTGGGGATACTCCCGCCCGCAGGGGTGCGCCTCCGACGATATGAGCCGCCACTCCGACTCGTCCCAGTCCGGGAACGAGGTGTCACCCTCGTAGGGATGGCAGACCCGCGTCAGATAGAGGCGGTCGGCCAGCGGCAGCGCCTGGGCGTAAATCTGCGCCCCGCCGATGACGAAGAGCTCCTCACCGGCGGGAAAGAGGGCCAGCGCCTCGTCGAGCGCATGTACGACACGGCATCCGGGAAACTCCCCGTCGCCGCGCGTGAGCACCACGTTGGTGCGGTTGGGCAGCGGACGGCCGAGCGACTCGTAGGTCTTGCGCCCCATGATGACGGGGTGTCCCGAGGTGAGGGCCTTGAAGTGTTTCAGGTCCTCGGAGATGTGCCACAGCAGGGTATTGCGGTCGCCGATGGTGCCGTTTTCGGCCACGGCCACGATGATGGATATCATGTTTTTCTATATTCGGTATGGTTCCGTCCGTTGTTTGCCGGAGCCTTCCGGCGGGCCGCAGGGCGGAATCTGCGGCCGCTTGGTGTCGCTGCCTGTCGCCGGCCCGGTGCTGTCCGACAGCGCGAGGAGCGTCCGACGGTGCCGGTCACCGAAGGAGCACCCGGCCCCCCCCGCGCGCCGCCTCAGAACGACATCGGGGCCTTGATGGCAGGCCAGGGGTCGTAGCCCTCGAGCGTGAAATCCTCGTAGCGGAAGTCGAAGAGCGACTTCACGTCGGGATTGAGCCGCATGGTCGGAAGTTGCCGCGGCGTGCGCGAGAGCTGCTCCTCGACCTGCTCCATGTGGTTCAGGTAGAGGTGCGTGTCGCCCAGCGTATGGATGAACTCGCCGGGCCGGAGGCCGCACACCTGCGCCGTCATCATCGTCAGCAGGGCGTACGAGGCGATGTTGAACGGCACGCCGAGGAACGTGTCGGCGCTGCGCTGGTAGAGCTGGCACGAAAGGCGTCCATCGGCCACGTAGAACTGGAAAAGGACATGACAGGGCGGCAGCGCCATCTGCTCGACCTCGGCCACGTTCCACGCCGAGACCACGATGCGCCGCGATTCGGGATTGCGGCGGATGAGCTCCACGGCACCGGCAAGCTGGTCGATGACCCCGCCGTCGGGACGGGGCCAGCTGCGCCACTGATAGCCGTAGACATGGTTCAGGTCGCCGTAGCGGTACCCCTCGAGGGGCGACGGCTCGCCGGCCGCCGCAAGGAACTCCTCGCGGCCGAGCGGCTCGGCACCCTGCCGGGCGCACAGCTCGCCGTAGTAGCGGTAGGCGTCGTTATCCCAGATGTGGACCCCGTTGCGGACCAGATAGGCGATGTTCGTATCGCCCGAGAGGAACCACAGCAGTTCGCGGATGACCCCCTTGAGGAAGACCCGTTTGGTGGTCAGCAGCGGAAAGCCCTCCGCCAGGTCGAAGCGCATCTGGTGTCCGAAGATGCTCTGCGTGCCCGTGCCCGTGCGGTCGCCGCGCACGACACCCTCGGTACGGATGCGCCGCAGCAGGTCAAGGTACTGTTTCATAGGTCGGGAGTGAAGGTTTCGAGTCGGAGGTTGCCCTGCCCGTCGAGCACGGCATACGAGGGGTCGCGCTCCCAGCATCCCAGATGCACCGAGTGGAACTTTCCCTCGCGGCAGTCGCGCGCCACGTGCATGTGGCCGAAGACGAAGTGGTCGACCTCGTGTTCCGCGGCGTAATGGCGGGCATAGTCCACCAGCGGCTCGGTCAGCGAGACCGGAGGCGGCCCCTGGCGAAGGTGCTTGCGCCGCGAGGAGCCGCTCCACCAGTGGCCGAAACGCAGCGCCCAGTCGGGATGCACGCCCCACGAGAAGAGCCATCGCAGGAAGCGCGAGCGGAAGATGGCGTTGAGCAGCCGGAGACCCGGCTGCCTGCCGATGTTCATGTTGTCGCCGTGGGCCAGGAAGAGGCGCTGCCCGCCGAACGTTTCGACGCGGGGCGCCGTGCAGACCTCCACGCCGCATTCGCGCGTGAGGTAATCGCGCATCCACATGTCGTGGTTGCCCGTGAAAAAGAGGACGCGTATGCCGCGGTCGGTCATCGCAGCCAGCCGGCCGAGCGTCCGGACGAAGCCGCGGGGCACCACCTCGCGGTATTCGAACCAGAAGTCGAAGATATCGCCCAGAAGAACGACCGTCTCGGCATCGGCCGCGACGGCATCGAGCCAGGCGACGAACTGCCGCTCGACACGACGGGCGACCTCGGGGCCGCCTCCGCCCAGATGGACATCGGATGTGAAGTAGACCATGCGAATCGGTAGGTGTTGCGGCCGGCCGCCGAAGCGGCAACGCCCCGGCCGGAACCGGGGCGCAGGGCCTTATTGGAGAAGCTCCTCGATTTTCCGGGCCAGCTCCTCGCCATCGAGGTCGCGGGCCACGATTTCGCCTTCACGGCTGATGAGGAAGCTCGTCGGCAGACGCTGCACGTTGTAGAGCTTGAGCGTCGGCGAGGCGCCGCCCTGCAGGTCGCTGACCGATACCCACGGCAGCTGCTGCTCCTGCACGGCCGTAATCCAGAGCGGCTTCGAGGTATCGATGGCCACCTGGTAGATTTCGAACGGCGCGCCGGCACGCTCATACTTCCGGTAGAGCTCCTTCAGCTCGGCGTTGCGTGCATTGCCGTTGCCCAGCTCGGCCGACCAGAAGTCGACGAGGATAACCTTCCCCTCGAGCGACGAGAGGCGCACCTTCTTGCCGTAAATGTTGCTCAGCTCGAGGTCGGGATAACCCGTGACGGTGAGCTGCGAGGCGAGATTCAGACGGGCGTCCATGCGGCCGATTTCGGCCAGCAGCACCGGCAGATAGGGCGAATCGGGATAGCTCTTCTCGAGCGCCTCGGCCACCGTGCGGTAATAGACCACGTCGCTGTCGCCGTTGAAGAGGTTGGCATCGCCCGGCAGACGCTGGTAGAGCGCGAAGAGGGCCGCCAGCGACGACTTGTTCTCGATGATGAAGCGCAGCTGCTCGCGGCGGATGCGGTAGTACTCCTCGGTATAGGCCTTCACCAGCTCGTCGTGCCGCTCGCCGGCCTCCTGCCGGGCGACCTGCTGGGCGATTTCGTCGAGCCGCTGCACGCCGGCCACGTAGTTCTGGTAGAACCGGCGCAGCAGTTCCGATTCGGCCGAGCCTTCGACCGTATAGTTGCGTGCCACGCTGCCCACCGAGCTAAGCGTCAGGCGGTCGCCTGCGGCCAGCAGCAGCGGGATGCGCTCCCCGTCGTAGACCACGTTGTAGAGCGACGGCGAGGCGGGCGCCTCGCGCAGTTCGAAGCGATAATTGCCCTCCTTGTCGAGTTGCGCCGAGTCGATGATGCGTTCGGAGAGCGGCGTCACCTGCTCGAGGTAGATGCTGCGGGCTTCGTTGCCCACGATGCGGCCAGAGATGCGCACCTTCGACGACTGGCAGGCGCAGAGCGCCGACGCTGCGGCCACCGCCGCTAAGATAACCTTTCCGTTCATTTATTGTTTTGCGTCATTAACGAATTCCGCCGGACATTCCGATGCACGGACGGCACGGCCGCCCGAAAACGTCCGGATATTTGTACAAAGATATTCAATTCCGGGGAAAAACGACGAATTACTTCTGGAAATTGTGCCTCGTACCGTTGTTTTTCGAGTAATTGCGCGCATGCTGCTGATTGCGGTTCTTCTGCTGGCGCTGCTGCTGGCCGCCCTTCTGGGGACGTGCCGTAAAGTGCTGTTTATAGTCGCTTCGGAGATTGTTCAGTGCAACTTCGTCGATTTCGATATCCCCTCCGGACATCTGCTTGATGTCCTTTACAATCACCTCGTTGTTGGGATGCTCCTGGTTGTATTCGAAGCTCTTCGTACGCATGTACCGTGCCAGATTGTCGACCGTGCGGGCCACCGCCTGACGGTCCTGCACGCCGCCCAGACTCTGCAGCATCCGCTCGACGTATTTGCCGTAGTGCTTGTAGGCGATGCGGCTCTGGGTATAGGGCATCCGGTGGGGCGTGACGGTCAGCTCCTCGCGCGAAGGACGCGGATAGGGAGAATCCACATCGAGCTGAAAGTCAGACATGATGAACAGATGGTCCCAGAGTTTGTGCGTAAAGTCGGCCGTATCGCGCAGCAGCGGATTCAGATTGCCCATCACGGCGATGACGGCCCGTGCCTGACGGTTGCGTTCGCGCCGGTCCTCGATGGTCAGCAGCGAATCTATCATTTCGTGGATGTGGCGGCCGTACTCGGGCAAAAAGAGTCTGCGCCGCATGTAGTTGTAATTCTTTTCCATACCGTAATTGTCGTCCATGCGCTGTTCCGTTCCGTCCCCTTCCTGCCACGGAAGGGCCCGCGCAATGGTCCCATTCAGAATGACTTCCCGCATTTGAGCATTTGACCGGACGGAGTGCCCAAAATTGTTTTTACACCGCGGAAAGCAATAACTTTGGGACAAAAATAACAAAAAAACACTAAAAACAAGAGATGGTAAAGGTTTTAATTTTGGACCATTCAAAAAGCGTGAGAAACATCCTGCGCGAGCGGCTCGAATACGAAGGTTTCTCGGCCGAGGCGGTCGACGACGAGGCCGCCGCATCGCGGCTCTGCGAACGGATTCCCTTCGACGTCATCCTTTCGGATACGGAGTGCCGGGTCCCCGATGCGGGCATCCCCTTCATCGCCCTTTCGGGCGAGACCTCCATCGACTCGGCCGTCCGGGCCGTCCGCAGCGGCGCGCGCGACTTCGTGACCAAACCCATCGACATGAACCGGCTGCTGCAGTCCATCCGCCGCACGGTCGAGGAGCCGGCCGATGCACCCGCTGCGCGCGCAACGGCGCCGCGTCCCGCCGCACGGGCCCGGCGCTCGCACGCAGCCCAGACCGAAATCATCGGGCAGTCGCCCCAAATCCGGCTGGTGCGCGAACTCATCGAAAAAGTGGCCCCCTGCGAGGTGCGCGTGCTGGTCACGGGCGAAAACGGCACGGGCAAGGAGCTCGTCGCCCGCTGGCTCCACGCCAAAAGCCCCCGGGCGGCGGCCCCCTTCGTCGAGGTGAACTGCGCAGCCGTACCGTCGGAACTGATTGAGAGCGAGCTGTTCGGCCACGAACGGGGCGCCTTCACCTCGGCCGTCAAGCAGCGCAAGGGAAAGTTCGAACTTGCGAACGGCGGCACGCTCTTCATGGACGAAATCGGCGACATGTCGCTTGCCGCACAGGCCAAGGTGCTGCGGGCGCTGCAGGAGAACAAAATCTGCCGCATCGGCGGCGACAAGGACGTGGAGGTCGACGTACGCGTCATCGCGGCGACGAACAAGGACCTGCGCGAGGAAATCCGCAAGGGGAACTTCCGCGAGGACCTCTACCACCGCATCGGGGTCATCGTCATCCGCGTCCCGGCGCTGCGCGAGCATCCGGACGACATCCCGGCGCTGGTCGACCACTTCATCCGGACCATCTGCGCCGAGCACGGCTCCGTCCCCAAGGAGGTCACCCCCGAGGCGATGCAGCTGCTGCAGGAGATGCCCTGGACGGGCAACATCCGCGAGCTGCACAACGTGGTCGAACGGCTGTTGATTCTCTCGGGCGACCGCATCACCCCGGCCGACGTCCACCTCTACTGCTGAACGGCGGCCGAACGCCGCCCCGCCCCGAAGATGCAACGCGGCGGGACACGGTTATGACTCCGTGTCCCGCCGCATGCGTTGCAGGCTGCCGCCCGGTGCGCTATGCGTCGAGCAGCGCAAGCAGCTCCTCCGGGCGGTCGATGATGCGCCAGGGGTTGCAGGCCTCCAGTTCGGCACGCTCGCGGAACCCCCACGTCACCCCCACCGAGCGGAGGCCGGCCGCGGCCGCAGTCTGCATGTCGACGCCCGAGTCGCCCACGTAGAGCACCCGCTCGCGGGCAACGCCCGTCGCCGCGAGAATCTCCTCGACCACCGCCGGGTCGGGCTTCAGCGGCACGTCGGGCCGCTGTCCGAAGACGGGCGAGAAGCACCCTTCGGGGAAGAACAGGCCGACGAGCTTCTCGGTTCCGGCCTGGAACTTGTTCGACGCGACGGCCATCCGCACGCCGCGGCGTGCCAGAGCGGCCACCACGTCGGGAATACCGTCGTAGGGTTTGGTATAGGTGTCGATGTGCTCCGTATAGTAACGGACGAAATCGGCGCGCACGAGCGCCACGTTCTCGGGCGTGCGCAGCACTTCGGGCAGCGCACGTTCGACCAGACGCAGGATGCCGTTGCCCACGAAGTGGCAGTACTCCTCGTAGGAGTGCTGCGGAAGGCCCCGCACGGCCAGCACGGCGTTGCAGCTGACGGCCAGGTCGCCGATGGTGTTGAGCAGCGTGCCGTCGAGGTCGAAAATCACCAGTTCGGTTTTCATTTCGCTTGTTTTATTTTCCACCCCACGGCCGCCACCAGGAGCGACATGCAGGGCGAGACGATGTTGAAGATGCAATAGGGAAGATAGGTGAAGGTCGCCACACCGAGCACCGTGGCCTGCGTCATGCCGCACGAGTTCCACGGCACGAGCACCGAGCAGACCGTCGCCGAATCCTCGACCGAACGGCTCAGCAGCCGCTCCTCGAGTCCCCGTTCGGCATAGAGGTCACGGAACAGACGCCCCGAAAGGATAATCGAGATGTACTGGTCGGCCGTGCAGAGGTTGAAGAAGAGTCCCGCGCCGACCGTCGAGGCGACCGCCGAGAAGGCGCGCCGCACCACCCGCAGGAAGACGGCGGTCAGCGAGCGCAGCATGCCGCTGCCCGTCATCACGCCGCCGAAGCACATGGCGCAGATAATCAGCCACACGGTATTGAGCATGCCGGCCATGCCGCGCGTGGCGACCAGGTCGTTGAGCTGCGCATTGCCCGTATCGACGGCCGTCGGGCCGAAACAGCTCATCAGCACCCCCTTGAAGCCCGACAGGAAATCGAGCGACCCGACTCCCGCCACCGAAGCCACCAGCCCGCGCTGAGCGAGCAGCATCGCCACACAGGCGAAGACCACCGAGGCGAAGAGCGTCACGATGGCGGGCAGCTTGCGCGCAATGAGGACACCCGTGGCCAGCGGCACCAGCAGCAGCCACGGCGTGATGCGGAACGTTGCGCGGAGCGTGTCGGCATAGAGCTCAGCATGGGTCGCCCCGTCGTGCGAGAGGTTGAGTCCCGCCACCGTGAAGACCGCGAGCGCCACGGCGAACGAGGGCATGGTCGTATAGAGCATGTAGCGGATGTGGGTGAAAATCGGCACCCCTACCGTCGACGAGGCGAGCACCGTGGTGTCGGAGAGCAGCGAGACCTTGTCGCCGAAGTAGGCGCCCGAGATGATGGCACCGGCGACCCAGCCCTCGGGGAAGCCCATCGCCCGGCCGATGCCCATCAGCGCCACGCCGATGGTGGCGATGGTGGTCCACGAACTGCCGGTCATGAGCGAAACGCCCGCGCAGATGAGGCACGAGGCGACCAGGAAGAACGACGGATGGAGGATTTCGAGTCCGTAGTAAATCATCGTGGGGACCACGCCGCTGACCATCCACGTACCGGCAATCGCGCCGATGAGCAGCAGGATGATGATGGCCGAGGCCGAGGCCCGGATGTTGTCGATGATGGCCTCCTCGAGCACGCTCCAGCGGCAGCGGTAGACGCCGATGGCAAGCATCACGCAGACCGACGTGGCCGAGAGCAGCGCAATCTGGCTGCCGCCGTTGATGGAGTCGCCGCCGAAACAGCGGATGACCACATAGAGCAGCACGGCGAGCACCGCCAGCGGCAGCGCCGAAAGCCAGGCGGAGGGAATTCTGGGGGTGGATTCGTTCATTTCGTTCGTTTTCTCTTTAACCTTTTAACCTTTGAAATCTAACCGGGCGCAAAAGTAGTAAAAAGTTCGCGAACCGCCATCCGGAAGAGCCCGGCCCCGGGGAAAAGGGCTGCACCTCGGGACAGCGCGCGGCGTTTTTTCGCTTGCAGGCTTCCTTTTTTCGTTTTTTCTGCTTAGTTTTGGAAAGACAAAACCCGGACGCCGCTCTGCCGGCATACCGGGATTGCCGCAAAACGATGGTTGCCACACTTCGCAAAGTATACCGCTTCTACCGCGACGGATTCCGAGCCATGACGCTCGGACGCACGCTGTGGGCCATCATCCTCATCAAGCTCTTCATCATGTTCGCCATCCTGAAAATCTTCTTCTTTCCCGATTTCCTGGCCGGCAAGAGCCCCGAAGAGCGCAGCCGCCACGTACTGGAACAACTCACACCCGAAACCTGAAACACACACTCTGCACACCATGTCGGACATCCTGCAAACCGTCGATTGGTCGCGCGCGCAGTTCGCGCTGACGGCCATCTACCACTGGCTCTTCGTCCCGCTCACGCTGGGACTCGGCATCATCATCGCCATCATGGAGAGCATCTACTACCGCACCGGCGACGACTTCTGGAAGCGGACGACCCGCTTCTGGATGCGCCTGTTCGGCATCAACTTCGCCATCGGCGTGGCCACGGGACTCATCCTCGAGTTCGAGTTCGGCACCAACTGGTCGAACTACTCCCACTTCGTGGGCGACATCTTCGGCGCCCCGCTGGCCATCGAGGGCATCATGGCCTTCTTCCTCGAAAGCACCTTCATCGCCGTGATGTTCTTCGGCTGGGGGAAGGTCAGCCGCGGCTTCCACCTCACGGCCACGTGGCTCACGGCCGTCGGCGCCAACCTCTCGGCGTGGTGGATTCTGGTGGCCAACTCGTGGATGCAGTACCCTGCGGGCTGCACCTTCAACCCCGAGACCGTACGCAACGAGATGACCTCGTTCTGGGAGGTCGCCCTTTCGCCCGTGGCGGTCAACAAGTTCTCGCACACGGTCACCTCCTCCTTCACGCTGGCGGCCCTTTTCGTCGTGGGCGTGAGCGCCTGGTACCTGCTCCGGCGGCGCGAGCGGAGGATGGCAACACAGAGCATCGCCGTCACCTCGCTCTTCGGACTCGTCGCCTCGCTGGTGACGGCCTTTTCGGGCGACCGCTCGGGCGCCATCGTCGCACGGCTGCAGCCGATGAAGCTGGCCGCCATGGAGGCGCTCTACGACGGTTGCGAGGGTGCTCCGCTGACGGCCGTCGGCGTCCTGCGCCCCGAGGCGCAGCGCACGTTGGGCGAGGAGGCCTTCTACTTCAAGGTCGACATCCCGAAGATGCTCTCCATCATGAGCTTCCGTGATGCCGAGGCCTACGTGGCAGGCATCAACGACCTGCTGGAGGGCAATCCCGAGCAGGGCATCATGCCGGCCGACGAGAAAATCGCCCGCGGCCGGGAGGCCATTGCCGAACTGGCCCGCTACCGCGACGCCCGCGAGAGCGGCGACGGGGCGGCCGTGGCCGAAATCACCCGCAAGTTCGACCCCTCGACCCCCGAAGGCCGGGAGTTCCTCGGCGAATACTTCGCCTACTTCGGCTACGGCTACCTGCAGTCTCCCGAGCAGCTCGTGCCCAACGTGCCGCTGCTCTTCTATTCGTTCCGCGTGATGGTGGGCGCCGGCTGCCTCTTCATCCTGCTGCTGGCCCTCGTATGGTGGTACAACCGCCGCGACAAGCTGGCCGGAAAGCGCTGGCTGCTCCGCCTGTCCATCGCCGCCATACCGCTCGCCTACCTCGCCTCGCAGGCCGGATGGGTGGTCGCCGAGGTGGGGCGCCAGCCCTGGGTCATCCAGAACCTGATGCCCGTCGGCATCGGCGTATCGAAGCTCCCGGGCGAGTCGGTGGCCACCACCTTCTTCCTCTTCCTGGCGCTCTTCACGGCGCTGCTCATTGCCGAGCTGAGCATCCTCTTCCGCCAAATCAGAAGAGGCCCCGGCGACGAATGACCCCGCACGGCACGGAGCGCCCCCGGCTGGTGCCCCGACGCCACAAACCGATGATTTCTCAACCCACGACAACGACAACACAATGGATACGCTGACCTTTCTGCAACACTACTGGTGGTTCATCATCTCCCTGCTGGGCGCCCTGCTCGTCTTCCTGCTCTTCGTACAGGGCGGCCAGGCGCTGCTCTACCGGCTCGGGCGCACCGAAGAGGAGCGCACGCTGCTGGTCAACGCCCTCGGCCGCAAATGGGAGTTCACCTTCACGACGCTCGTCACCTTCGGCGGCGCCTTCTTCGCCTCCTTCCCGCTCTTCTACTCCACGTCGTTCGGCGGGGCGACCTATGTCTGGATGGCCATCCTGCTCGTCTTCGTCATCCAGGCCGTAGCCTACGAGTACCGCCGCAAGCCGGGCAACGTCTTCGGCGAGCGGACCTTCGAGGCGTTCCTGGTCATCAACGGCATCGCCGGCCCCTTCCTGCTCGGGGCGGCCGTCGGCACCCTCTTCACCGGTGCCGACTTCACGGTCGACCGCTTCAACATGGCCAATGCGAGCGGCGACACCATCATCTCGCAGTGGGCCTCACCCTGGCACGGGCTCGAAGCGCTGAGCGACCACCGCAACATCCTGCTGGGGCTGGCCGTCGTCTTCCTTGCCGGCACGCTCGCCTGCCAGTACCTGCTCAACGCGGTCGACGACCGCACCCTCAACGAACGGGTGCGGAAAACCATGCGCCCGCTCGCGCTCATCTTCCTCGCCGCATTCCTCTCGTTCCTCGGGTCGCTGCTCGTCTCACCGGGCTGGAGCTACGATGCCTCAGGCGTCATCACGGCCGAGCCCTTCAAGTACCTGCACAACCTCGTGCAGATACCGCTGGTGACGGTGCTGCTGCTCGCAGGCGTGGTGCTCGTGCTGGCGAGCATCCTGCTCGGCTGGCGCGGTTCGCGCAAGGCCATCTGGCCGGGCGGAAGCGGCACGGTGCTCACCGTACTGGCACTGCTGCTCTGCGCCGGATGGAACAACACGGTCTACTACCCCTCGCTGGCCGACATGCAGTCGTCGCTGACCATCGCCAACTCGTCGTCGAGCGAATTCACGCTCCGTGTGATGGCCTACGTCTCGCTCTTCATCCCCTTCGTGGCGGCCTACATCTGGTATGCGTGGCGCGCCCTGAACCGGCGCCCCGTCACGCGCGAAGAGCTGCGCGACGAGGAACATACCTATTAAATAAGGGACAAGTTACATATCGAAATAACGGAAAACCTTTCAGCGGTTCCGTCATTTTATCCTGAAACACGACACCGTTTCGCTTCGGCAGGATTGTTCCGTCCGAAGCATTCGCCGCACAAACCATTTAGCTCATTGGCCGGGGATGATTTTTCGGTTCACTCTCCCTTTCCAAATGGCCGAGGGAGAGTTCCCCGACGAAAAACAACACCTCTTTCGCAAAAAAACACAGCTTTTACCCCATACTTTTTCTCTTCCACCGAAAATTTTTGCAAAATATCGCTATATTTGTCTCCGCCTTACGAGGCAGTAATCAATTAACCCCCAATTAACATTCAAATTCTTATGAAGAAAGCCCTGCTCTACCTCTTCGCGGCCCTTGTTTCCGTCTCGGGAACTGTAGGTTGCAGCGATGACTCCAACACGACCAACCCTCCTGCCCCGCAACCGGAGGACTTCTCGTTCCAGACGACCGATCTTACCCAGGGTTCGTTCGGAGTAAAGATTATGCCGGAAGACAAGACCCAGACCTACTATTTCAACCTGATTTCCAAGGAAGAGTACACTCAATACACCACCGGAGAAGAACTCCAGTAGGCTGATTTCAACCGCATCACTGAGATGGCTGCCAGCCTGGGCATCTCGCTCGAAGAGTTCCTCATGGAGGCTCTGCTCAAAGGCGACCAGGAAATGTCGTATCTGGCCCTGACGCCCGCCACGCCCTATGTGCTTTACAGCTACGGACTCTCTGCCGAAGGTCAGGCTCTGACCGACGTAAACATCTATGAGTTCTCAACGCCCGCCGTCGAACACATGGACGTTACGTTCGACATCACGGCCACGGACATCACCCCCACCACCTTCACGCTCAACATCAAGCCCAGCGATGACACCTGTTTCTACTTTTATGATGTCATGACGCCCGATGTTTACGAAGAGTATTGCGGCAGCGACCCGGCCAACATCCCGGCATTTGTCGAGAGCTACCTCGCAGCCGCCAAGGAGGAGAACCCCGACTACACGATGCCCCAGTTCGTCAGCGCAATTACCGTTCGCGGCGACTATTCCGACAGCGAGAGCTACTTCAACCTGCTGCCCGAATGCACGTACTATGCTTTCGCCATCGGCGTAGCAAACGACGGGACGCTCTATACCGACGTTTCGATGGCCACCGTCACTACGTCGGAAACGCCCCGCAACGAGTACTCGATTGACTATGAGACCCGGAGCGACGTCTCCTATCAGGCTTCCATCTCGGCAACGCAGAGCGAACCGTTCGCCGTCCTGCTCGAGCGCAAGGTCTATTTCTCTGACAGCGACACGGACGCCGACATCATCAACGCCCTTTGCACGGCCAATGGCGATAACCTGTACAACTACATCTTCGTGGACGACGCCACGGTAAAATTCACCCGCCTGGTTCCCGATGAAGACTACTACCTCTTCATCTTCGCCTGCAACAACGACGGCACGCCGAAACTCGACGAAAGCAAAATCAATCTGAAGAAGATTCCCATCCACACCGAGTCCGCAAGCAAGTCGAACGCCAACTTCACGCTCACCGTCCCCAAAATCGAAAAAACCTCGGCAACTCTGAAGGTCAACGCCGACGAGCAGTACGACGAGGATACCTTCATGTTCAACATCATGACCAAAGAGCGTTACACCCAGCTCCAGAGCAAGGTTGGATACTTCTACGACACGATTGACGAGGCGCTGCAGGAAGAGATGAATACATTCCTTGAGGAACAGCTCGAAAATTGGAACGCTTCGCACACGGACGCCCAGATGGATATGAAGGAGTTCCTCTCCCGTGCGCTTCTGGACGGCGCAGGCGAACTGGCTTATTACGACATCACGGACCTCGAACCCGGCACGGAATACGTTGTCTACCTCTTTGGCATGAAGGCTGACGGCACCTATACCACGCAGCTCTTCACGACGGAATTTACGACCGTTGCAGACGGAACTTCGCTCGCCGAGCTCGAAATCCTCACGATGGCCCTCGACAATACGGACAAGAGCCAGACGACTTATGAGTTCTGGTGCTACCCCGGAGGCAGCTACGACAAGTTCTACCGCAAGGGATTCACCGAGACGGACGAATGGGCAGGCAAGAGCGCAGCGGAAATCACCGAACTGCTGCTCAGCGAGTCGGGTCAGAGCTGGAGCAACTCCTACGCCATCGTTTCGTCGTGGGGCAAGCCGCTGTTCTTCTATGCCATCTGCGTTGACACGAACGGTATCCCGACTCCCGTCTACAAGGCGGCACACACCACGCCTGAGGGCGGAGAAGGCATCACCGGCTCCTCGTTCAAGGATGTCGACATCGAGATTACGACGCTCAGCGACGATGCTTCAGGCATGTCGCTCAACGCCGAAGCTCCCGGCCTGACCGGTCCCATCGCCAAGGCTGCCCGCCGGGCATCGGCTCCGGCAAAGCAGGTTGACGCAGCCGACCTGGAGCGTGTGTTGCTCCGCAACATCGCGGTCAACCGATAAACCCGCACCCCAACAGCATCAAAAACAATGAAACGGATACTTTTCTTTCTGATGGCTTTCGCCGTCGCAGCCGGAATGACCAGCTGCGGCGACGACAAGTCGACCGACCCCACTCCGGGTCCCGGCCCGACGCCCGACCCTGACCCCGACCCGACTCCCGAAGAGACCTACGCTATCGGAGACTACTATGAGAAGGGATTCGTCAAGGGCATCGTCATCCGCGTCGATGAAACGGGCCAGCACGGTTACGTCCTCGCGCTGGACGAAACCACCGACGTATGGTCCTACCTCGACGAGAACGTGATGGAGGGTTTCCCTGACCCAAACGGCATGCTTAACTGCAAGCGCATCTACTCGAGAAGCGGCTGGCAGGATAACTACCCCGGATTCCGCTGGGCCTACGACATGAATGTAATGGGGCTCGAGAACTGGTACATCCCCTCTCACTTCGAATACAACTACATCTATGAGGCCTACACCGGACAGAGCGTGAGCGGCAGCGACGAGGGAGAGCTGAGAGCAACCGAAGCGCCGACCGATGTGGAGGAGCACAAGGCCTGGTTCAACGCCTTCATCACTGCCAAGGGCGGTACCCCGCTGTCTGACAATCTCTACTGGACGTCGGCAGAGCTTGGTCCCTCCATTGCCTATGTATATGACCTGTCAATAGGCGATTTTCACCTTGACCCGCAGGCCGACATCAAAAAGACGCTTTCATATCGGTTCCGGGCCATCTGCAAATTCTGATACATACGATGAAAAAAATACTTTTCTGCGCGGCGCTCGCTCTTTTCGCAGCCGCTTGTTCCGATTCGGAGGATACGACCGGAGGCGGGACGCAGACCTCCGGGCTCAAGGCTCCGGAGGTCACCTTCGAAAACATCACGTCGGTCTCCTTCTCGGCTACGTGGCCGGCAGTGAAGGGCGCGGATGAATATCGGTACGAAATCACGCTCTCGGGCGATGACGGCAACACCGCCATCGCAGCCGTAAATACCGCCGAAACGTCGTTCGAAGTCAATGCGCTCGTTCCCGGCGCGACCTACGAGGTACGCGTAGCGGCGCGTGCCGAAGGGGTCACTTCGAAGAACTGGTTCTTCGGTGAAGTAACCACCAGCGGCTCGGGCTCCATGACATTCACCATCACTCCCTACGAAAAGTACAACGAAGACGGCTACGTCTATCCGTTCGCCCACACCGTTCCGTCGGACGAGGCGCTGTACTATTGGGTGGGCGCCATCCCGACCGAGCAGGCCGAGGATGCTGCCGACTGGATTGCTCAGGACATCGAATACTACACCTCGATGGGACTGACCTGGGACGATTTGCTGGATGCAGGACTCATCTGCCAGGGTGAAAGCGACAGTCCGCTCTTCAAGTTTACCGATTACGGAGACTTTGTCTTCATGGCTGCCGCCATCGGCAAATCCCTGTCGGGCATCGAAGTGCTCTCGGAGCCTTCGCTGAGCCACCCGTTCTGGACCGAGGCCCCCGACCAGCCTATTCGCCACGCAGCCGAATACGACGACTTCCTGGGCGACTGGGTGCTCACGACCGCCGGCACGATGACCTCGACGCCGGGCGGTACGGTCAGCGAAACCGAGGGCAGTATCTTCCCCGTAACCATCAAGGCTACCTCCGACCGCAACGGGTTCGACCTGACGGGCTGGGGTGGTGACAAGAACCGTTTTGCCTCGTATCCGCTCCGTCTGGACTACATTGCCGAAAGCGACGGATACAACCGCTTCTCCATCTCCTTCCCGCAGCAAATCACCGACGAGGACGGCACGTCGTGGGAGTATGTATCGTGGTTCGTATTCTACGGCACGGTCGAGGGTCAGGAGGCGATTCAGTATACGCCCTACGACTCGGAAATGGCCGAGAGCGTTCCGGCCTGGGCCGAGGGATTCAAGGGTTATGTGGCCAACCTGAACCAGACGGTCATCAAGATCTTCGGTAATGAGTACACCGACCCCAACACGATGGGCGAAGGCGCCTATATGAAGGGCATCTGGCCGCTCGGCTCGACAGCCGACGGAGAGTACGTCATGCTGAACGGCACCAACGAAGAGCCGACGGCTTGCTACTATCTGGTACGGAAGGATGTGGCCGAAGGTCTGGTACTTGAGCTGCCCGATACGTCGAACTCCGCGGCAGCGGCAAAGCATGCAGCTCCCGCATCCACCCGGTACACGAACGCACCGCAGAGCTACACCCGCATAATGCGGTAACTCCCCCACCGGAAGACGCCTCAGGGCAAAATTCCGAATCATTCACAAAAGAGCGCGATTGCTGATGCAATCGCGCTCCCTTTTTGCGTCCGGTACCCGACCCCAAACCCCGGACAAGGACATGGGTGCGGCCACGGCTCCCGAATACAAGTGACCTGAGCGCAGGTGCGTCTCCTGACACGGACACGGGTGGCGAGTGCGAAAGCTGGAGCAAATGCAGATGCAATGCAGCCATGGGGGCCCCCCCGGCGCCCCTCTGAAGCCCGGCGCCTCAACGAAAAACAGCAGGCCGGACGCTCATGAGAGCGTCCGGCCTGCTTATGGAAACCGAGGCGGGCGAGGGTGCCCGTCCCGCACTACTCCTCCTTGTGTCCGAAGGGATACTGATGGTCGTGCACGTCGTCGAACCGCATACCCTTCTCGTAGGTCTTCATGGCGCGGCGCGACATACCCATCGACGAGAAACCGCCGTCGTGGTAGAGGTTCTGCATCGTCACCTTGCGCGTGAGGTCCGAGAAGAGCGTCAGCACGTAGTCGGCGCAATCCTCGGCCGTAGCATTGCCCAGCGGCGACATGCTCTCGGCAAACGACATCAGGTCGCCCAGACCCAGCACGCCGCTGCCGGCCGTGGTCTGCGTGGGCGACTGCGACACGGTGTTGATGCGCACATGCTTCTCACGGCCATAGATGTAGCCGAAGCTGCGGGCGATGGACTCGAGCAGCGCCTTGGCATCGGCCATGTCGTTGTAGCCGTAAAGCGTCCGCTGCGCGGCGATGTAGGAGAGGGCCACAATCGAACCCCATTCGTTGATGGCGTCCTTCTTGCGGGCTACCTGGATGGCCTTGTGGAACGAGATGGCCGAGATGTCGAGCGTCTTGGCCAGATAATCGTAGTCCAGGTCGTCGTACGTACGGCCCTTGCGGACGTTGGGCGACATGCCGATGGAGTGGAGCATGAAGTCGAACTTGCCGCCAAAGTGCTCCATGGTCTTGTCGATGAGATTCTCCAGGTCGGCAACGCTCGTCGCGTCGGCGGGAATCACAATCGTATTGCATTTTTCGGCCAGTTTGCCGATGGTACCCATGCGAATCGATACGGCAGTATTCGTAAGAACGATTTCGGCGCCCTCCTCGACGGCGCGTTCCGCCACTTTCCAAGCAATCGACTGCTCGTTGAGCGCGCCGAAAATCAAGCCTTTCTTACCTTTGAGTAATTGATATGCCATTGTTGTTTCGGTTTAAAATTCGGGGCAAAGGTAACAAAATTTCCGAACTCTCCCAAAATGAAGCGTTTTCGCCCACAAACCGCAAAAAAAGCATTCGTCCGCAGCGCCCCCGGGCATGGGCGGCGGCCCCGGAACAGGCAGCGGAGCAGAGCGGGAATGCGGGACAGAGCGGGGCCGCGTTGCACGGTGCGGTGTCGGGCGTGGGGAGCGGGGAGCGGGGACCGGAGCCGGAGTCGCGTCGGGCGTCGGGCCGGAGCCGGAGCCAGGGGCGGGGGC
>OOBZ01000139.1_pt1 | contig 58849 bp, 65 predicted proteins | sample 1671601 | NCBI WGS metagenome assembly OOBZ01 (sample SAMN06348173, study PRJEB24527) | human gut metagenome | biome: human gut; feature: ankylosing spondylitis patient; material: feces | host: Homo sapiens | place: China | collected 2015-10
GGAAGTAAAACCAGCAAAACTTGTTGCAGCAACAAAATATGTAGATGTTCATGAAATAGAAAAATTAGAAGAATTAACAGATAGAAGAATAATTTATTTCCCTACAAGAAGTGTTGATGATAAACTAGCGTTTATGGACAGTGGAAAAGTTGATTTTAAAACTGTTTACAATAGAGTTGTTAGAAATATGGGAACTATTTTAACAGCTAGTGTAGAAGGGAGCGATAAAGCCAACTTGTTACGTTGGAAAAAGGTGCGTGCATCAATAAATAATGATGAGAATATTGAATGTGAATATACTAAAGAGCAAATTGAATGTTTAAATCCTCAAAAGGTTAGTATGAATACACCTGAAAAAATTTTTGAGGATTCATCAGTAAATTTTATTTGTAGTGAAACTGTTTGGGATAAAATAGGAAAATTAACGCCAAGTGATTTAAGAAATGTTTTCCAACAGGACAGAGAAAAGCCTTATTGGCATTTTGAAACACATATTGAATGTGCTATGAAAATATTGAATTATTCTGGATATCATTCAGATACAGCTAATTTAGAGAGTCCGACACATGATATATCACATGCTCATTATGGATCTATATGCAGTGATTTTGTAACGTTTGATGAGAAGTTTTATTTTAGAATTAAGGCTGCATATTATTGGTTAGGCGTACCTACCAAAGTACATTTGTTTTCAGAATTTTAAAAGAACGGCTGCTTGCAGCCGTTCTTTTTTTATTTTAGTGGCCGAGAATTCGGACACTAATTTTTTGCTTGACTTTTCGGATTCCGAAAATTATAATGAATTTATGGATTCCAAAAAGTGAGGTGAAAAAGATGAGTCCAAGAACAGGCAGACCAAAATCTGAAAATCCTAAGAATATAGATATAAAAATTAGAATCGATGAGGATACTAATGCAAAACTTCTTGAATATGCAAAAGAGAATAACATAACAAGAGTAGAGGCTATTCGTAGAGGAATTAGTAAGATTTTGTCTGAAAAATAAAATAGGTTAACTGCCCGACTACCAATCACAACAGTTAACCTATTTTGCACCAACCAGAAGGGTTGATAAATTTATTATATCATACCTTTCTGGAAATGAAAGGAAGATATTATGAGTAACTTAGTAGAAGTACGGAATAATCAAGTAGTAGTATCAAGTAGGCAGGTAGCTAAAAGGTTTTCAAAAGAGCATAAAAACGTTTTAGTATCTATACGAGAAATTTTATCGGCTGAAAAATCAGCTGATAAATTTTACGAATTAATTAGCTACAAATATCGTGGTAGAGAGTTACCTGAATACTATATGAATAGAGACGGTTTTGCTCTATTAGTAATGGGATTTACCGGCAAGATTGCTTTGCAATGGAAAGTAAAATATATCAATGCTTTTAATGAGATGGAAGCAGAACTGCAAGATACGCAACAGCCTAAGCAGATAACAGTAAACAGGGAAACAAAATTTCTGACAAAGGAATATTATATGGCAGAATCATTTGCTGAATCGGCAGTGGCTTTGCTTGATAAAGCGAAAAAGGCTCAAAGTACAGAAGAGTACGTTGGAAGGATGAGTGTTGTTTTTGAACAACTGTGTAGAGCAACACGTTTTGCTGACGATGCGTATTCTGCTTATTAAATTTTATATCTGAAAATATTAAAAATAGGCGGTTGGTACACGGTTGGTACAGTTGACCGGCGGTTTTGTTGGTACAAAACAAAAAGAAAAGGCACAGAAACAAGTCTGTGCCTTTGTTTTTAATGGTGATCCAGGAGGGATTCGAACCCCCGACCCACGGCTTAGAAGGCCGTTGCTCTATCCAACTGAGCTACTGAACCATGAAATGGAGCGGGCGATGGGAATCGAACCCACAACATCAGCTTGGAAGGCTGAGGTTTTACCACTAAACTACACCCGCAATTTATAATTGTAAGTCTGGTCGGAGCGGCAGGATTTGAACCTGCGACCCCCTGCTCCCAAGGCAGGTGCTCTACCAAACTGAGCCACGCCCCGAATACAAAGAGTATTATACAGGGTTTAAAATTAAAAGTCAATACTTTTTAGCTATTGGCTGTTATCTGTTTACTTACCTTTAAGTTTTTTATAAACATTATGATATTTTTTTGGTATATCTTCTATTGAATATGATTCATGAACTTTACATGAACCCGCTTTGGCAGCTGTTTTGTAGTACCATACCTTGTAGTCTAAAATTTTTAATGTTTGCTGAAGCTGTTCAATTTGTTGTTGTACCGTTCTTTGCCGCTGCTGAACGAGAGCCAGACGATCAGATATTGTGCTGTCGCCTTGGGAAGCTAATTCCATAAAGTGTTTTATTTCTTTAATGGACATACCAGTTTTTTTCAGACAGTCGATTATAGTTAAAATTTCTAAATCATTATCGGTAAACATACGTATACCATTTTCTGAACGTAAAAGAAAAGGCAGCAGGCCTTCCTTATCATAATAACGGAGGGCAGAAGGAGAGAGATTGGCTTTTTGAGCAGCCTGTCCGATTGTATAAGCCATTATTATCACCTCTGAAACATTATTTGCTATAAGCGTAGCAGGATTAGTCTTCAAAGTCCAATGAATGATTTGTGAAATACTTAGAAAAGCAGGAAAAAGTGTGTTGTGTAGATAATATTAACTTAGATTATTTTTGTTTACAATGGCGTAGAGGAGGGAAGTAAAATGATGGTACATGATTTAAGAAAGAAAACGACGGCTTTGCTGTTATGCCTGTTAATAGGAAGCAGTATTTTTACTGCACATACAGATGCCAAGCCAAAGAATGACCCTAAGCCGCCACTAAAACATGCCAAACAGGTACATCACGAAAAACATAAAAACTGCGGTGATATTGTACGTGACGTATTGCGGGCTGACAGGCATGATTTTGACCGCGCCTGTCATGCAGGGATGACGCTGGAAGATTATATTGTTGCCAAATATATTGCCGAAAGTATTGGCGGTGATTTTACAGATATTTTCCGTATGCAGAAAAATGGTAAGCCCTATAAAGAAATTTGCAAAGCACACGGAATTAATTGGGGCAGTGTGCGTAGACATTTAAATAATAAATATGATCAGATGAACAGTGATGCAGTTGCTGCCGGATTAGTAATGTGGAGCCTGCATGAAATATTGCATTGGTAATGATGGCGTAAATAGAACTTTATATGTGAATTTTTTTCGAACTGCTCTTAGGCAGAAGGATATTTTCTAAACTTATGGAATGATATACAAAGATTGAGTGTGGCGGTAAAAAATTACTTAGCTGGGGGCGATTTTATGAAAAAGAAAGTATTGGCTTTAACTGCTGTTATGGTATTAGGTGTATTTTCTGCAGCTGCTGCTAATGATAATGTAACTTTTTCCAAACCGGTAAGATTATTGAAGCCTAATGTACAAAGCAGCTTTGAAAAAGATTTTGAGTGGAATGATGTTGATTATTCTGTTAAGGAGAAAAATAATCAGCTGATTTTTGAATTCAATGATAACAAGTTTAGAGAAAAGCACGATATTAAAGGCTATCATGTAACTGGTGCGGAAATCGGCGATTTAAATGGTGACAATTATCCTGAGATTTTTGTATATCTTAAGGCAGATGAAATGGGCAATCAGATGAAGCTTATAGGTTATTCAAGCAATAACGGCAAATCTATGAGCCAGGTATATTTGCCGCAGCCGGATGAAGTTGCTGATGCTGCTGCATATCAGGGCTTTAGAGGTTTTGACGAAATGAGTATTGTAGAAAATAATTTCTGCAGAAGATTTCCTGTTATTGAAAATAAAGACGGAGCTCTGTATATGAACGGTATGATGCGTCAGATTCAATACAAACTGGTCGATGGCGAAGCTTGCCGCAGGCTGGAAATCGACCGTTATTATGAGTATCCTATTATGATGGAAAAATAGTCAGAGCTATTTGCTGATAATTCCTGAGCTGTTAAGAGTTATTTGAAAGATAAAGACCTGCTGATATTTGATATTGGCAGGTCTTGTTGTTGAAATGGAGGCAGCGTTATGCAGAAAATATTTGCTATGTTTTTAACGTTGGTATGCAGCTGTGTTTTTGTAGGCAATACTTATGCGGAGAATGTATCAGAACCTCAGCAGAAACCTGTGAAAATGTTTTTATCGGAAAAATTTCCTGACAGCAGAATTAGTGAGCTAATCAGCAGTCATTACCAATTTACGGATGAAGAAAGTAGAATCACGCATTATAACTACAATTATGTAGATTTAAATGATGATGGACAGCAGGAAATATTTGTTGTTGTCAGCGGGCCATATACCAGCGGCAGTGGCGGCAGCAGTGCTTTACTGCTGGAAGAAAAACAGCATAAATTGCAGGTGCGCAGTGCTTTTACCTTGGTAAATACTCCTGTTATTATTGCGGAAAATAAAAAGTATGACTATAAAAGTTTGGTGTTTCCATATTATGGCGGCGGGCAGCCTTACAGCTTGTCATTAGTGGAATATAATGGAAAGAATTATCCTAATGTAAATAACGGTATTATAGTTGATAAAGATAAACAGTTTATTGGTAACATAATTTTGGCAGATAAAACTGATGAAAATAGTTTTAGCGGCTGGAAGGTATTAACTGACAATAACTTTTATGGTATAGAAAGAAAAGCATTTGGTACAGATGTAATTTTTCCGGTTTTGACAGACCATCCAGGAGAATTAACGCGTGAATATGCTAATCAATCTTTGAAAAATACTGCGCTGTATCTGTATCGGGAGAATGCCGGAGCAACTGTGGATTATGCAGTAACCTGCAATACTAAAAAATTACTGAGCACGCTATATGCAGCAAAAAAAGCTGACGGTACAGTAAAATTAGCTGCTCTTAACATGGAATTGGGCAGAGCTAAAGAGCTGACACTGTCTGATATATTTAAGAATCCTGCAAGATTAGCTGCGTTAACAGGTTGGGATAATACAGATGATATGCTGTTCTGCTTTACTGATGATGGAATAATTTTTATCAAGCCAGCATGTGACAGTAATATTTATGGTTATGAAGCAGTTAATTTAAGTTTGCAGGAAATAAAGCCGTATCTTAGAAAAGAATGGAAGAAGAAATTGTTCTAATTTTGTTTCAGACAGAAATATAATAAGAGGTAAAAATGATAGTTATTGCTTGTGTGGATAATAATATAGGCATGCTCTTTAATCAAAGAAGGCAGAGCCAAGATAGGGTGCTGCGTGAAAAAATATTGCAGCGTTGTGAAGACCATAAGCTTTGGATGAATGCATATAGTTATAAGCAGTTTGAGGAACAGGCTGTAAATAAAGATATTACCATATGTATTGCCGAAGACTTTTTAACCAGAGCTGAAGCAGGAGATTACTGCTTTGTAGAAAATGCAGATGTCGCAAATTGTAGTGATAAAATTGAGCAGATAATTCTTTATTGCTGGAACAGAGATTATCCGGCAGATTTTTATTTCACAGTGCCTGTTCATAGTAAGCCTTGGCGATTGGTTAGCCGGGAGGATTTTTGCGGCTCATCTCATGAAAAGATAACGGAGGAGGTTTATAGCAGATGAAAAAATATTTACAATTTGTGGCTGCGTTTATTCTATGTCTGTGCGTGTTGCTGGCAGGCTGCGGCAATGCGGCGGATAAACCTGCTGCACCGGACAGCAAGGGCAGTGCAGCTGCAGCGGATATAAGCAGTATACCTGCTTATACAAATAAGCCCTATGTTGTAGTTAATAATAATCAGCCTTTTTTTGTGGCAGATGATTTTACAACAAAATCTTTTGAAAAATACAGTAAGTTAGACAGCTTAGGGCGATGCGGCGTCGCTTTTGCCAATGTGGGTAAGGATACCATGCCTAAGGAAAAGCGTGGTTCTATTGGGCAGGTAAAGCCCAGCGGCTGGCAAACTGCCAAGTATGATTTTGTCGATGGAAAATATCTATATAATAGATGTCATCTGATCGGTTATCAGCTGACGGCGGAAAATGCTAACGAGCGCAATTTAATTACCGGTACACGTTATCTGAACGTACAGGGAATGCTGCCTTTTGAAAATATGGTGGCAGACTATGTCAAAGAAACCGGTAACCATGTATTGTATCGGGTAACTCCGATATTTAAAGGCAACAATCTTGTGGCTGACGGAGTACAGATGGAAGCTAAGTCTGTAGAAGATAAGGGTGAAGGTATCTGTTTCAATGTTTATTGCTATAATGTGCAGCCTGGTGTAGAAATTGATTATGCTACAGGCAAAAGCAGACTGGCTGAAAATGCTTCCAATACAGATAATAAAGCAAAAGTTCAGAGCTATATTCTCAACACCGGCAGTCATAAATTTCATAAGCCTGAGTGCAACGGTGCCAAACAGATAAGTGCCAAAAACAGGAAAGAATATAGTGGCAGTAAGGATGAATTGCTGAAATCTGGTTATTATCCTTGCTCTATCTGCAATCCATAAAAGGAGACTGGAAAATGATTGAGATTAAAAATAAGGTTGAATGCTGCGGCTGCGGAGCCTGTGCTTCTGTTTGCCCCAAGCATTGTATCAAGATGCAGGCTGATAATGAAGGATTTAAATATCCGCAGGTAGATATAACTAAATGTGTTGATTGTCGGTTATGTGAAAAAGTTTGTCCGTTATTGCATAAGCCTGAGCAGCAGGAGCCGCTTGCTGTTTATGGTGCTAAAAATGTTGATGATACTATTAGACTTCATAGTTCCAGCGGCGGGTTGTTCACTGCATTTGCCCGTGAGATTCTTGCTCAGCAGGGTATAGTGTATGGTGCGGAAATGACATCAGAATTACAGGTACAGCATTGTGCTGTGAGTGAAGAGGCTGAGCTTGCTAAACTACGCGGCTCTAAATATGTGCAGAGTGAAATGGGAGAATGCTATAAACAGGCACGGTTTTTGCTGCAGCAGGGACGTAAGGTTTTGTTTAGCGGCACGCCCTGTCAGATTGCCGGTTTAAAAGGCTTTCTCACTAAAGAGTATCCAAACCTCTATACTGTAGATGTAGTTTGTCATGGCGTTCCAAGCGTCAAAGTTTATGCTAAGCATTTGCGGGAAATTGGAGAAAGTGTTGGAGAGCCTGTTGTTAAAGTAAAATTTCGCGACAAACAGCAGGGGTGGAAGCAGGGTCAGACTTTGTTTTATACAAAAAATCACTGCTGCGGCGACAGCAAGCGTAAGGAAACCTATATGCGTCTTTTCCTTAATAATGTAACAATCAGACCTTCCTGTTCAGATTGTGCTTTTAATAATAAAAGAAGCCGTGCAGATATAACTATTGCCGATTACTGGGGAATTGACAAGCAGCATCCGGAGTTTGACGACGATAAAGGAGTAACTTTGGTAATCATCAATACTGAAAAAGGGCAGGAACTTATGCAGGCAGTAAGCAAAGAGATTAGCTGCATGGAAACCAGCTTTGCGGCAGGAGCAGAATATAATGTAGCGGTCAGCAAATCGCTGGGGCTGCATCCGAAGCGCGCGTACTTTTTTGAGAACATGGATAAAAAGTCTTTGCGTGCACTGGCAGAGGAAATACTGTAGCCGGATAAAGTTTTTTATTGTAAAAATATTTACAACTATGATATAATTATAACTACATGAATGCGGACTGCTTTCATGCAAATATTCGCCCACTATTTTTATAGTCAAGCCCATACGGACAGGCGGGGCAGCTGCCGAAGCGTGGCTAAATACCACATTATTGACTGAGCTGCGGCTCAGATTTTATAAGTAGATTATTCAGTAATCAGGATTAGACATCACTTGTGAAAGTCAATAAGAGTAGTAAAAGTAATATTTGCTGTATAGACTCTGGAAGCGGTTTGCTGCTGTTGTAATTTGACAGCAGTTATACGTGGTTTACTGACAGGTGATGGATAACATCACCTGTTTTTTATTTTGCTGATCGTAAAGAATATATAGAATGGATTTGGGAGAAAATTATGGGAAAGCCTTCACAAAAATCAGCGCCGATTTATGAAGCGCTGGAAGCCTTCAGAAAAAAAAGAGTAGTGCCGTTTGACGTTCCGGGACATAAACGCGGCCGCGGCAACCCTGAATTAAAAGAACTTTTGGGAGAAAAATGCGTTAATCTTGACGTAAACTCCATGAAACCGCTGGATAATTTATGCCATCCGGTATCGGTAATTAAAGATGCGGAAGAATTAGCTGCCGAAGCTTTTGGTGCTAATCATGCCTTTTTTATGGTTGGCGGCACAACTTCTTCTGTACAGAGTATGGTACTTACTGCATGCAAAGCCGGCGATAAGATTATTCTGCCGCGCAACGTACATAAAAGTGTTATTAATGCGTTAGTATTGTGCGGTGCTGTGCCTGTATATGTTAACCCGGAAGTGGATAAGAAGCTGGGCATTTCTCTGGGAATGGAAATAAGCGAGGTAGAAAAGGCTATTTTGGCTAACCCTGATGCTACCTGCGTATTGGTGAACAACCCCACTTATTATGGTATTTGCTCTGATTTACGCAGTATAGTTAAGCTTGCCCATGAGCATAATATGCTGGCGCTGGTGGATGAAGCGCATGGCACACACTTTTATTTCGGCAGCAATATGCCAGTAAGTGCTATGGAAGCTGGTGCAGATATGGCTTCCGTTTCCATGCATAAGTCCGGCGGCAGCCTTACACAAAGCTCGCTGCTTTTAACAGGCAAAAATGTAAACTGGGAGTATGTAAGCCAGATTATTAACCTGACGCAGACTACCAGTGCATCCTATCTGCTCTTATCCAGCCTGGATATTTCCAGACGTAATCTGGTAATGCGCGGCGAAAAATCCTTTGCTAAAGTGCAGGCAATGGCAGAATATGCGCGCGAAGAAATAAATTCTATCGGCGGTTTTTATGCTTACGGACGTGAGTTGATTAACGGCAAAAGCATTTATGATTTTGACGTGACTAAGCTCTCTGTTTATACTCGCGACATCGGTCTTGCCGGTATCGAAGTATATGATTTGCTGCGTGACGAGTACGATATTCAGATTGAATTTGGTGATATTGCCAATATTTTAGCTTATGTTTCCATAGGCGATACTATTCAGGATATTGAACGTCTAGTAGGTGCTTTGGCTGATATTAAACGACTGTATTCCAAAGATCCTTCCAAAATGCTGAATACGGAATATATTACTCCGAAAGTAGCTGTATCGCCGCAGAAGGCGTTTTATTCCCGCAAAAAATCTGTTCCTATTAAAGAAAGCAGCGGTATGATCTGCAGTGAATTCGTTATGTGCTATCCGCCCGGTATTCCTATCCTGGCTCCGGGTGAAATTATCACAAAGGAAATCATTGAATATATCGTTTATGCTAAGGAAAAAGGCTGTTCCATGCAGGGACCGGAAGACCCGGATGTAAACAGGGTCAACGTACTGGCATTATAAAATATAATGAGGTGACTTATGGAGCTGTGGTTTTCAGATTATCATACCGATAAAGTTAAGATAGATGTTAAAGTAGATAAGCAGCTGTTTGGCGAAGATACTGATTTTCAGCGTATCGACGTGTTTGAATCAGCGGAATTTGGCCGTTTTTTGAGCTGTGACGGCAGTATTGTTTTCTCTGAAAAAGACGAATTTACCTACGATGAGATGATTGTGCATGTGCCTATGGCTGTGCATCCATGTGTAAAAAAAGTGCTGGTAATCGGCGGCGGTGATGGCGGTGTTGCTCGTGAACTTTCTTATTATGACGAGATAGAGCAGATTGATGTTGTTGAAACTGATAAAGTTTTCGTCGATGTCTGCCGTGAATTTTTCCCGGATAACGCTCGTGGTCTGGATGACGAGAGAGTAACTGTCTATAACGAAAACGGACTGAAATTTTTGCGTGCCAGACAGAATGAATATGATTTGATTATCAATGACGCTATTGATCCTTTGGGGCATGCAGCAGGTCTTTTTACTAAAGAATTTTATGGTAATTGCTATCGAGCGCTGAAAGAAGACGGCATCATGGTGTATCAGCATGGCAGCCCCTTCTATGATGAAGATGAAGAGTCCTGCCGGGCTATGCATCGCAAAGCAAGTCACAGCTTTCCTATCAGCAGAGTATATCAGGCGCATATACCAACCTGTTCCTCTGGTTACTGGCTGTTTGGGTTCCTGTCTAAAAAATACCATCCTTTAAAAGATTTGGATGCTAAAAGATGGAAAGAACGTAATATCAAAACCTGGTATTATACAACTAATTTGCATTTAGGTGCTTTCATGCTGCCTAAATATGTAGAAGATATGCTGGAAGAAGAAGAAAAATAACTTATTCAAGCTAATATAAACTAAGATAAAGGAGATGACTTACAAATGGGAAAATTATTGGTTATTGGCTGCGGCGGTGTTGCAAGAGTTGCTATTTTTAAATGCTGCCAAAATGACAAAGTATTTACTGAGCTGTGCATTGCCAGCAGAACAAAGGAAAAATGTGATGCACTGAAAGCAGAACTGGAAGGTAAGACTAACACTGTTATTACTACTGCAAAGGTTGACGCTGATAATAAAGAAGAATTAGTTGCTCTGATTAAAGCTTATCAGCCGGATGCAGTGCTGAATGTAGCTTTGCCGTATCAGGATTTGACCATTATGGATGCCTGCCTGGAATGCAAAGTAGACTATATTGATACTGCTAACTACGAGCCGGAAAATATTGATGATCCTGCATGGCGTGCAGTTTACGACAAACGCTGTAAAGAAGAAGGCTTCACTGCATATTTTGATTATTCCTGGCAGTGGGCATATAAAGAAAAATTCGCTGATGCAGGTATCATGGGCCTGTTAGGTACCGGTTTTGATCCCGGTGTTACCAGCGTTTTTTCTGCTTACGCATTAAAACATTATTTTGATGAAATTGATACTATTGATATTCTTGACTGCAACGGCGGTGACCATGGTTATCCTTTTGCGACCAACTTTAACCCTGAAATCAACCTGCGCGAAGTATCTGCAAATGGTTCTTACTGGGAAAACGGCCACTGGGTAGAAACTGAACCCATGGAAATCAAACGTGAATACGATTTCCCCGAAGTAGGCATGAAAGATATGTATCTGCTGCACCATGAAGAAATTGAATCTCTGGCTAAGAACATTCCTGGCGTTAAGAGAATCCGTTTCTTTATGACTTTTGGTCAAAGCTATCTGACTCACATGAAATGTCTGGAAAATGTAGGCATGCTTTCTACTAAACCGATGATGTATGAAGGGCATGAAATCGTTCCTATTCAGTTCCTGAAAGCATTGCTGCCAGATCCGGCTTCTCTGGGCCCCCGCACTGTAGGTAAAACTAATATTGGCTGCATTTTCACCGGCCGCAAAGATGGTAAAGAAAGAACTATCTATATTTACAATGTCTGCGATCATCAGGAATGCTATAAAGAAGTTGGCTCTCAGGCTATTTCCTATACCACCGGCGTACCTGCTATGATTGGTACTGCACTGGTAATGACCAAAGCATGGCATAAACCTGGCGTATTCAATGTAGAAGAATTTGATCCCGATCCGTACATGGAAATGCTGAATGAATACGGTCTGCCCTGGGTAGTTGTAGAAAATCCGGCAGTGGTAGAGTAAAATGCTGGAAAATTTGCGTACACCCTGCTATGTTGTAAGCAGGGAAAAAATCCGTAAAAATTTAGAAGTTCTGCAATATGTGGAAAAGGAAGCTGGCTGTCATATTCTGCTGGCGCAGAAAGCTTTTTCCATGTTTGCCTTGTATCCAATGATTGCCGAGTATGTTTCCGGCACTACTGCCAGCGGACTGTATGAAGCACGTTTAGGTTATGAAGAAATGGGCAAAGAAAACCATGTTTTTGCACCTGCGTATAAAACAGAGGATATGCGTGAGCTGGTTAAGATTTGCGACCATATTATTTTCAATTCTTTTGCTCAATATGAAAAACATAAAGCGCTGTGCGGTGATGTCAGCGTAGGCATCCGTGTTAATCCGGAACATTCCACCCAAGGTGACCATGCTATCTATGATCCCTGTGCGCCTGGCTCCCGTTTAGGCGTGACGCTGGCAAATTTCCGTGAGGATTTGTTGGATGGCATAGAAGGCCTGCATTTTCACACTCTCTGTGAGCAGAATGCAGACGATTTAATCAGTACTTTTAAAGTATTTGAAGAAAAATTCGGCAAGTATCTTTATCAGATGAAATGGCTGAACATGGGCGGCGGTCATCATATCACCAGAGCAGATTATGATGTAGCAGCTTTAATCAGCTTGATTAAATATATCAGAGAAAAATATGATGTAGAGGTATATCTGGAACCGGGAGAGGCCTTTGCGCTTAATGCAGGCTATCTGGTAACCGAGGTTATGGATATAGTTCATAATGATATGGATATCCTTATTCTGGATGCTTCTGCAGCCTGCCATATGCCGGATGTAATTGAAATGCCGTATCGACCGCCGCTGCGCGGAAGTTATCCGGCAGGAGAGAAAGCGTATACGTATCGTCTGTCCTCGCTGACCTGCCTGGCTGGTGACGTGATTGGCGATTACAGCTTTGAGCAGCCGATAAAAGTAGGCGATAAGCTTATTTTTGAAGATATGGCAATTTATTCCATGGTTAAAAACAATACCTTCAATGGAATTCCTTTGCCGGATATCGTACTTTTGGAAGAAGATGGCAGCACGAAACTGGTCAAACGTTTTGGCTATCAGGATTTTAAGGAAAGGCTTTCGTAAATAATGGAATTTTTACATACTTTACCGCGAGAAGACGGTTTTTATATGCCGGCTGAATTTGCGGAACATGAAGGCTGTATTATTGTGTGGCCGGAGCGTCCGGGTTCCTGGAGCTTTGGTGCTCGTGAAGCGCGTGAGGCGTTTTCGGCAGTCATTAAGGCGATTGCTGCCAGTGAAAAAGTATATGTTATTGCAGGCAAGGCTTCCATAGACAGCGCCAGGGAAATGCTGCAGGATGTTGATAATATTGACATTATCAATATGGAAACAGATGATTCATGGGCGAGAGATATTGGACCTACCTTTGTAGTGAACAGTCAGGGTGCTTTGCGCTGCATCAACTGGAATTTTAACGCCTGGGGCGGCGAGGTTGACGGTCTTTATCCTTCATGGGATAAGGACAATGCTTTTGCAGCTGCTTTTGCAGAAAAATATGACTGCAGGATGTATGATGCTGCTCCGTTCGTTATGGAGGGCGGTGCCATTCACAGCGATGGTGAAGGTACTGTAATGGTAACAGAAACCTGTCTGCTCAGCGCAGGCCGCAATCCAGAACTGACTAAAGAGCAGATTGAAGAAAAACTGCAGGATTATCTGGGCGCGAAAAAAGTTATCTGGCTGCCTTGCGGCATTTATAACGATGAAACTAACGAGCATGTGGATAATGTCTGTGCTTTTACTGCTCCCGGTGAAGTAGTACTTGCCTGGACTGATAAAGAAGATGATCCGCAGTATGCTATGTCGTTAGCATGCCTGCAGAATCTGGAAGCAGAAACCGATGCCTGCGGCCGTAAAATTAAAGTACATAAGCTGCCTATTCCAGATGTACCTGTCTGTATCAGAGAAGATGAAGTGGGCGGCTATGATTTTGAGGACGGCGAGGATATGCGAGAAGCAGGTGAAAGACTTGCAGCGTCCTATGTGAATTTTTATATTGCTAACAAGTCTGTGGTAATGCCTGCTTTTGGCGGCGAAAATGAGGAGAGCGACATTCAGGCAGAGAAAATCCTGCAGGAGCTTTTCCCTGACCGTCAAGTTGTCGTTGTACCAGCGCGCGCTATTTTGACCGGCGGCGGCAATATTCACTGCATTACCCAACAGATTCCTAAAGGAGTAAAACTATGAGTAAAGTAGTTGTTGCAGCAATCCAGATGCGTTGCTACCCGGAAGTGGAAAAAAGTCTGGCTGCTGCTGAAAAAATGGTACGTAAGGCTGCTGCTCAAGGCGCCAATATCATCCTGCTGCCGGAACTTTTTGCCAGAGAATATTTCTGCCAGCAGCGTCGTTATGATTTTTATGACTACGCTATGCCTGTTACAGAAGATCCGGCTGTACAGATGGGTATGCGTCTGGCTAAAGAGCTGCAGGTAGTGCTGCCCATAAGTTTTTATGAGAAAGATATTAACCGACTGTACAATTCTGTAGCCTGCATTGATGCGGATGGTGAATTGCTTGGGGTTTATCGTAAAACACATATTCCTGATGACCATTTCTATCAGGAAAAATTCTATTTCTCTCCTGGAGATTCCGGCTTCCGTGTGTTTAATACCAAATACGGCGTTATCGGCATTGGTATCTGCTGGGATCAGTGGTTTCCCGAAACTGCACGCTGCATGGCGGTGCAGGGAGCGGAGATTTTATTCTATCCTACGGCTATCGGGTCTGAGCCGATTCTGGAATGCGACAGTATGCCCCATTGGCGCAGAGTTATGCAGGGTCATGCAGCTGCTAATCTCATGCCGGTGGTTGCGGCAAACAGAATAGGACTGGAAGAAGTAAAACCCTGCGAGGCTAATAATAATCAGTCTTCAGCGCTGAATTTCTATGGTTCTTCTTTTATTGCTGATGGTACCGGCGCAATTCTTGCGTCTGCTTCCCGTGATCAGGAAGAAATTTTGCTGCAGGAATTTGATTTGGCAGCATTAGCGCAGGATAGATTGTCCTGGGGACTTTTCCGCGACAGAAGACCGGAATGTTATAAAAAAATAGCTGAATAAATTGCATCTGTATATGCTTACGCGCATATACAGATGTTTTTTTAGAATTTGCAAGCAGAAGGGAATGCTTATGATGAAAAAAAGTCTCAAAAAACTTTCTGTGCTCACAATGTTGTGCCTGGCAATGGTTGGCGGAACTGCTTACGCTTCTGCTGCTGGTGAAAAAGCAGCAGCCAAGCAGCCGCGATACAGCGGTTATCTGACAGATATTAAAGGTGTATTGGTAGGGCATTACAGTGATGAAAAAAATAAGACGGGATGTACGGCTATTTTATTTCCCGAAGGAGCAGTTGCCGGCAGCGATGTGCGCGGCGGTGCACCGGGTACGCGCGAAACAGATTTGACTAAGCCGGGGCATACTGTGCAAAAAATTCATGGTATCTGTCTTTCCGGCGGCAGCGCTTATGGGCTTGCTGCAGCGCAGGGAGTTATGCAGGCACTGGAGGAAAAAGGCTGCGGCTTTGACGTAGGCGTAGCAAAGGTACCGATTGTGTGCGGTGCCGTACTGTTTGATTTGACCTATGGCAGCCCTGATGTAAGACCTACGCAGGAAAATGGTTATGCGGCGGCAATGAATGCTTCCGAAAGTGAACGCCGACAGGGAAGCATTGGTGCAGGTACAGGTGCTACGGTAGGAAAATTCTTCGGTTTGGAATATCAGCAGCGCAGCGGACTTGGCAGTGCCTGTGTAGAGCTTCCCGGTGGAGTAAAGGTAGCTGCTTTGGTTGCTGTTAATGCTTTAGGCGATATTTATGACGAAAACGGACAGATTATTAAAGGTGCCTGCGAAAACGGTAAGTTTAAAAATACTGTACAAAGTGTGTTAAACGGCGCTAAATCGACTGTTACTGTAGGACGTAATACGACTATCGGCGTTATTGTTACAAACGCTGAACTTAATAAAGAAGAAGTAAACCGTGTTGCTATGGTAGGACATAACGGCTATGCTTTATCTATACGTCCGGTACATACTATGCAGGACGGTGACAGCATCTTTGCTGCGGCAACCGGTGAAGTCAAAGCTAATGTTGATGATATCTGTATAGCAGCTGCAGTCGCTATGCAACGTGCGGTTATTAATGCGGCGGTATGTGCTGATGAGTTATAAAAATATTGATAAAGAAAAGCACTCTAAAAGTAAAATGAAAAACTTTTGGAGTGCTTTTTATTTATTGATTAATCTTATTAAAGATAAAACTTATTGTTAAGGCAATAACAAAAGCCTATAATGTAAGTAACGATGATAAATGGGGGTAGGCATCTCTTATTGATGCTCAGTTTTAAGATGAAACAAGAATTTTTTGATTATTTGGGTAAAGCTGATAGTTTGGCAGGTTATCAAAAATCTTATAAATTAGTTTTTTATAAAGTATTTTTTGAAAAAGTATCTAATCTAGGTACTGTAAGTGTTGCTGACTTAGTTAATAGTTTTAAAGATTTCTACTTAGAAAGAAAGCAAGCAGGGCTTATTAGTGATATTAATGTAGATTCTACTATTGCTAACGTAGAAGATAGTAGTTTTGAGAGTATTTATAAGTTAATTTTAAGAAATCCTTTTGATGCTATAACTAAGCAGGGATTTATAAAATTAGAAAAAATTGGGAATGAAGAATATTTTAAATTAAATGAACAGCTTTTAAATGAATTATCACAACAAGATATAGATTGTATTTTAAAGTTAGTTACACAGAAATTAGAATTATATTATTTTTCTATTGATAAAGATAATGTGGAAATTAATGCCTTCATCAATAAAATATTCAATGAATATATTGAAGCAAAACAACAGGCTTTTGCCGGAAATCCAATGGGAAATTATTTTCGCAATAATATTCCTGAAATAATCTATAAAACAGGAATTGTAGATAAAAATAAATATTTGATTACAGGAAGCGTTGGGCAAGGGAATTGGGCTATTATTCCTTGGATTTGTATTTTTGATAGAAGTGTAACTACAAGTGCTACTAAAGGCGTATACATTGTATACCTCTTATCTAAAGATGGTAATACTTTATATTTAACATTTAATCAAGGCTGTACTGAAATTAGAGGTAAGCATAATAGAAATGAAACTATTGAGATTATGAGAAGTAATGCTGCTAAAATAGTTTCTATGGTTGATAGCAGAGGGTTTAAACGTGATGAAAATATAAATTTAGGTACTGGATTAACTGAGCTTGGTATACTATACCAAAAAGGAACCATCTTTTATAAAGCATATCATAAAGGCAGTGTACCTGAAGAAGCTGAATTACGTGATGATTTGTCAAAAATGATGGCGATATATAAAGAATATGTAGAAATGATTAGTAAAGAGGAAACTACTGAGAAAGAACCTACAGTAACAGGTGGTGAAAAGACCTTGTCCGTTGCAGAAATTATTAACAACATAAAAAATTATATTGCTGCTAAAGGGTTTAATTATAATGACGGTTTAATTGAAAATTTCTATTTGAGTTTAAAGGCTAAACCTTTTGTAATACTGGCAGGTACTTCCGGTACAGGTAAAACAAGATTAGTGAAATTATTTGCGGAAGCTGTTGGCGCAACAGAGGCCAATGGCAGATATAAGATGGTTGCTGTTCGCCCAGACTGGTCAGATTCTTCTGATTTATTTGGACATGTTGATTTAAATGGCAGATTTATTCCGGGTGCAATTATTGATTTTATAAAGCAGGCTGAAATTGATAGTAGCAATCCATATTTTTTATGTCTGGATGAAATGAATCTGGCCAGAGTTGAATATTATTTGAGTGATATTTTATCTGTTATCGAAACAAGAGACTTTATGGATGGAAAAATTGTTTCTGCTCCTTTAGTTTCAGAGTCTTATTATGGTGCTGACCAAAATGCAGCTGGTAAATATGGTGTTGTAAGATTGCCGGAAAATCTTTATCTTGTTGGTACAGTAAATATGGACGAAACAACTTTTCCCTTTAGTCGTAAAGTTTTAGATCGTGCTAATACTATAGAATTTTCTTATGTAGATCTGATGCCTGTAATAAATGAAGATAATGAAAGTTATTCTGCTTTAAATTTAGATAATAGTTTTTTGAAAACAGAATATTTATTATTAAATGAATGCTGTGACAGTTTTGATGATATTCAGCTTTATTGCGCTGAGCTGCAAAGTATTAATAAAATTTTGCAGCAGGCAAATGCACATATTGGTTATCGTGTAAGAGATGAGCTGATTTTTTATCTAGTAAATAACAAAAAATATGGCTTGCTTGCAGCAAATGAGGCTTTTGATAATGGGTTGATGCAAAAGATTTTGCCACGTATTCAAGGCAGTAGTAACGTTGTTAAAAGTATGCTAAGTGATTTATTTAAGCATTGTGCAGGTGATTTTTCCGGTTACAATGAGCAGACTGATAATTTAAGTAATCGTATGCATGCTGTTTTAAAAGAGTCTGACAGAAAGATTAAATATAGAAAAAGTGCTGAAAAAATAGAACTGATGACAAGGAGACTTGAGGAGGATGGATTCACTTCATATTGGTTCTGATGAGTTAGTTTATTTACAAACAGATAAGGTAAGGCTGACAATTAAAGGTAAGGCATTTCATCCACGTTTTGATAATGTGGAGCAAAGAGAGCAACAATCAGTTTTAAAAGTAAAATCTGATGATGAGTTCATTATCAGCATAAAAGATGATATGGCCAGGGCTGATGAATTTGCTGTTAATAATGTATTTGTGGGTGAGTATATACTGATGCCACTTTTTTATGAACAGCAAAGTTATGAAATTATTATTGAAGCAGATGCTGACTGCAATGTTGAGTTTTGGCACGAAAACTATAGTATGCGTAAGGCAATAACAGCTGTTGGACGCAGTTCACATATTTTATCCGGTATAATCAACTTTGGTAATGATATTGGTTTGTCTGATTTTGTTGTAAGAATAAACGGTGAAGATTACTTAAGTATAACTTTAGAAGTATTTCCTTCAAAGTTAAGTTATAAAGAAGATTATCAGGCTATTTTAAATGATGTTACAGCAGAGGTTTACAATATAATTTTTGACTTTTTACGTAAAACCTATGTTGGGTATCAACAAAATGATAAAATTGGTAATAGTCCCGCAGAGTTTTTTGCTATTATAGATAAGATTTTTACTGACTTGTTAAGAGCTGCTGATATGGTTTTGCGTCAGCCACATCATCAGTTGGAAAATATACGGAAAATACTTCCAAGTCATAAATTAAGACAGATGGACAACAGTAGTATCAGGTGGCTGCAGCGTCATCCTCAGTACGTAGCAGTAAAAGGCAATATGCTTTTAGCAGAAAGAACTTTAGCTGTACGTAAACAGGTTACTTATGATACTAAAGAAAATCGTCTGATTAAGCATATTTTACAGTCTACTATAAAAAAGTTGCATAATTTTAAAAAGTATTATTTAAGGCTGCAACGTGAGATTGATAAAAATGTAATTGATAAGATTGATGTAATAATACAGGCGATTAACAGAAGGTGCCATAGTGGTATTTTAGCTTCTGTCAATGCAGGAGAAGAAGGCTATGGAATGTCTTTAGTGTTTTCTATGGCTCCGGGCTATCGGGAATTATATAAATGTTATCTGATGTTAGCCAGAGGATTATCTGTTACCGGTGATGTTTTTAATATTTCTGTTAAGGATTTAGCATTGTTGTATGAATATTGGTGCTTTATCAAATTAAACAGTTTACTGCGCAATAGTAAAAATTATATCTTGCTTTCACAGAATATTGTCAGAGTACAGGGCAATGGCTTATATGTTTCTTTAGTTAAGGGCAGAGGTACAAAGGTTAAGTATCAAAATATAAAAACTAAAGAACTGGTAACTTTGGCATATAATTATAAGGAAGTTGATGTACCGACAGTTAATCAGAAACCGGATAATATACTGACTTTGGAGAAAAAAGGTACTGACGTTAAGTATGAGTACATTTTTGATGCTAAGTACAGAATAAATCCAGCCTTGCCTGGTTCGTACTACTATAATGCTATAGGTCATACTCCGGGACCGGAGGTTGATGATATTAATACCATGCATCGTTATCGCGATGCAATTGTTTATCGTAATAGCAGTAAGCGTTTTGAACGTATGATGTTTGGTGCTTATGTACTTTTTCCTTATGGTAATGAAGCAGAATATCGCAAGCATCGTTTTTATACCAGTATAGAAGAGGTAAATATTGGTGGATTGCCGTTTTTACCATCGTCAACTGTTTTAGTTCAGGAATTGTTAGAACAGCTGATTGATGATTCGCCAATTTCAATTTTGGAGAAAGCCACACTTCCAAGAGGTATTGAGGAAAAGCTGGCTAAAGTTGACTGGTCAGTACGTGATGTTCTTATCGGTGTACTCAGCAGTAAAAAACAGCTTGATGTATGTCTTAAGCATGGGTTTTATCATATTCCGGCAGCAAGAATTAAGGATGATGAGCTGCCCGTACGTTATATTGCTATTTATCAGTCTAAAAAGATGTTTGGTGCTGAAGCTGGTATTAGGTATTATGGTGAAGTAACAAAGTGTATACCTGTTAGGCGTAAAGATATTAAGGAATTACCAAGTCAAAAAGAGAAATTATATTACCGTTTTGAAGTTAAAGAATGGAAGATGTTAGATAGGGCGATTGCCCCAAAAGAATTAGGCTTTGTACGGTATTTTACAAATTTGTTTTTGCTTAAACATAGTACAGAAATTCCCGAATTGTGGATAAAATCGGAAGAAGAATACAGGCTGTATTATGAATTAAAGCGTGCTTTAGTAGATACTGCTATCAATGACGAGGAAGATTCTTTAGGCTTTAGTTTTGATGGTTTTAATCTAAATTTTGATGATGGTAAAATTTTGGTGTCAAAAGACGGCAGGGTTAAATTCCAATATGACATGGAAGAGTTTTCAAAACGGCCTAATGCTATTTTTAGGCTAATGCGAAGAGATATGCGAGATTTATCTTAGCTGTAATCATAAAAATACCAAAATAAAGGCTATTATAAAAAATAAAAAGCTCACAGATTATATCTGTGAGCTTTTTTGTAAAGACGGCTAAATTTTATAGTGTTTTTTAGATGAATTTAAAATTAACGGTATCAAACATGCCCATATCAGTAATGCGGATTTTTGGTATAACCGGAAGCGCCATAAAGCTTAAACTGATAAATGGGTCGATAGCAGGATGAACGCCATGCTGATGAGCAGAGTATTTAATTTCTTCCAGCTCCTTAATAAGTTTATCAGCAGGCTTATCACTCATTAGACCGCAGATGGGCAGCGGTAAAGTGCGTAAAACAGTTGTGTTTTCTACAAGTGTGTAGCCGCCGTTGCTATTAAGAAGTTCTGTGGCAGCTGTAAACATAGCTTCTGGGCTGGTGCCGATAATAATCATATTATGAGAATCATGGGCAACAGTAGTGGCTGCTGCACCATTTTTTATACCATATCCTTTTATTAATCCCAGACCGATATTACCAGTCCTGTGATGCCGTTCGATAACGGCAATTAAACAAAGCTCATTGGCTTTTAAAGCAGTTTTGATTTCATCGCCTGTAATATAACTGCATTCAGTTAAAATTTCTCCGGGAATCATTTCGATAACCGGATATTGCTTATTTACAAGAAATTTATCTGCTGAAAAGTCGGCAAGAGTAAAGGGTGCAGGATTAATGCTGTGAAGCAAATTTTGCGGTGGTGCAACAGGAGCTGTATTATTAAGCTGAGTGATAATTTTTCCTTTAGCTAATACCAGCTGGGGAATAAAATCCTGTAAATTATTGAAGACTACGATGTCTGCCTGTTTGCCGGGTGCTATGGCGCCAAGATGTTTTAAATTATAAATTTTTGCAGCATAATATGTGGCAATCTGAATAGCTGTTATTGGGTCCATACCCAGAGCAACTGCTTTTTTTATACAGTGGCGGATAGTTCCTTCTGCTTTAATGTCTGCCAGATGTTTATCATCAGTACAGAAGGCCATGTTTGAGCTGTGAATATGTTCTTGTAACAGGCCTTTGACAATGGCTGTTAAATTTTTGGAAGCGCTGCCCTCACGAATAAGGATAGCCAGACCATTACGCAGTTTTTCTTTGGCTTCCTGCCAGCTGGTACTTTCATGATCGGTCTGGATGCCGGCGGCAATATAGGCTTGTAGCGGCATACCGGAAACACTGGGAGCATGGCCGTCAATAACAGCATTTTTGCTTTTGAATAAATTAAGTTTATCTGTAAGTTCCTGTTCCTGCATAAGCACTCCGGGTACATTCATTACTTCGCCTAGGCCCAGAACTTGTTCATCTTCAGTTAATTCTGTCAGTGCCTGAGAATTTAAAATGCAGCCGGCGTGTTCAAAGGGGGTAGCTGGTACGCAGCTGGGTAATTGTACATAATAATTAATAGGTGTGTTTTTACCTGCCTGCAGCATATATTTTATGCCTTCAATGCCTGCCACATTAGCTATTTCGTGAGGGTCAGTAACTAAAGTAGTAACACCCCAGCGAAGTTCCTCCTGACAATATGCTTCAGGAGTAGCCATAGAGCTTTCTACATGACAGTGAGCGTTAATCAGTCCCGGAGTGACATAAGCGCCTTTAACGTCGATGATTTCAGCTGCCTTTTCATAGTCGCCGATACCGGCAATATAACCGTCAACAATGGCGATATTGCTGCGGTAAATAGTGCCGGAAAAAACATCTACGATTTGACAATTTTTCAGTACAAGGTCAGCCGGAATTTGTCCAAGTGCTGCTGCTGTAATATTTTTATTCATTATATTTCCTCCCGTACTAAGAGAAAGATTTGTCTTGATAGTTATATTTTAACATAATGCCTCCTGATTTATTATTTAATCGTTAAAATTTTTGAAGAAGTTATCATGCAGTGGCAGCAATCTTTTGTTTGACTTTTACAGGCATTAGTTATATAATTTATAAGAAATTCAGTGAAGCAGAGCAGTAATCTGTAAACGATGTAAAGAAAGCTGACGGATGATGCAAGTCAGACACGGTTACCGGTGAACTCGCTGTGGAGAAGCCGCAAGGAAATGTGCGGACGTGATGCTGCGTCAAGGCCGAATGAGTGACAGCTACGGCTGTAATCAGGGTGGTACCGCGAAAAAGTTATTTCGTCCCTGACCTTTTTAAAGGTCAGGGATTTTTTATTTTGCAAAAAATATTCAGGAGGTCAGAAATGTTAGAAGAAAGATATTCTCCTCATGCCATAGAAGCAAAATGGCAAAAATACTGGGAAGAAAATAAGAGCTTTAAAGTGGAAATGGACAAGGATAAACCCAAATCCTATGTTTTGGAAATGTTCCCTTATCCGTCCGGCAATTTACATATGGGCCATGTACGCAACTATTCCATCGGTGACGTTGTAGCACGTTTCCGTACTATGAAAGGTTTTAATGTGCTGCATCCTATGGGCTGGGACTCCTTTGGTATGCCGGCTGAAAATGCTGCTATTAAACATGGTATTCCGCCGAAAAAATGGACTCTGGAAAATATTGCCAACATGACTCGCCAGCAGAAGGCACTGGGCTTGTCCTATGACTGGGACCGTGAAGTTGCTACTTGCAAAGAAGATTATTATAAATGGACTCAATGGTTCTTTGAACTGTTTTATAAAAGAGGTCTGGCTGTTAAAAAGAAATCTGCCGTTAACTGGTGCAATACCTGCAACACTGTACTGGCAAATGAACAGGTTATCGACGGTAAATGCTGGCGCTGCGACAGCGTAGTAGAGAAGAAGGATCTGGAACAATGGTTCTTTAAAATTACCGACTATGCTGACGAGCTGCTGAAAGACCTCGACCTTCTGGAAGGCTGGCCGGAACGCGTAAAAACTATGCAGCGCAACTGGATTGGCCGCAGCGAAGGTTTGGAATTCAGTTTTGAAATTCCTGACCTGCAGGAAAAAGTGGCTGTTTATACTACCCGTCCTGATACTGCTTTCGGTGTTACCTATGTAGTATTGGCTGCTGAGCATCCGCTGGTAGAAAAAATCTGCGTTAATAATCCTAAAGCTGCTGAAATTAAAGCTTTCTGCGATAAAGTACGCAATCAGTCCGATATTGAACGTACCTCCAGCGAATCTGAAAAAGAAGGTATTTTCACCGGCGTTTATGCAATCAATCCGTTTACTGGCAGAAAAGTACAGATCTGGATTACCAACTATGTACTTTATGATTATGGTACCGGCGCTGTAATGGGCGTACCTACTCACGACAGCCGTGACTGGATGTTTGCTGATAAATATGGTCTGGAAAAAATCGTAGTTATCAATCCTAAAGATAAAGAACTGAAACTGGAAGATATGACTGACGCTTACGAAGAAAAAGAAGGCGTACTCGTTAATTCCGGCAAGTTCACCGGTATGGAAATGCATGCTGGTATGCAGGCTATTATGGACGAAGCAGAAAAAATGGGAATTGGTTCCCGCCATGTAAATTATCGTCTGCGCGATTGGCTTATCAGCCGTCAGCGTTACTGGGGCGCTCCGATTCCTATTATCTACTGCCCGCACTGCGGCGAAGTTCTGGTGCCGGAAGACCAGCTGCCGGTAAGACTGCCGGAAGACGTTGATTTCAATGCAGGCAGCGTTTCTCCGCTGGCTACTTCCGAAAGCTTTGTTAACTGCACCTGCCCGAAATGCGGTGCTCCGGCTAAACGTGAAACCGATACCATGGACACCTTCCTGTGCTCTTCCTGGTACTATCTGCGTTACACCGATCCGAAAAATGACAAGGCTCCTTTTGCTAAAGAAGTAAATCAATATTGGGGACCTGTTGACCAATACATTGGCGGTATCGAGCATGCTATTCTGCATCTACTGTATTCCCGTTTCTTCCTGAAAGTACTGCGTGACGCAGGCCTGGTTGATTATGATGAACCGTTTGCTAATTTGCTGACTCAGGGCATGGTAATTAAAGACGGCGCTAAGATGAGTAAATCTTTGGGCAACGTTGTTTCTCCTGAAGAAATTCTGGAAAAATACGGCGCTGATACTGCACGTCTCTTCATTATGTTTGCTGCTCCGCCTGAAAGAGAACTGGAATGGAGCGATCAGGGCGTTGAAGGTTCCTTCCGTTTCCTGAACCGCGTATGGCGTATTGTTTATAACTATCTGCCGCAGTTGGAACAAAAAGTTACCTATTATGATGCAGCTGCTCTAACTGAAGCTGATAAAGAACTGCGCCGCGTTGTACATGGCAGCATTAAGAAAGTTACTGCTGATATCGACAAACGCTTTAACTTCAACACTGCTATCAGTACACTGATGGAACTGGTTAATGCTCTGTATGCTTATAAAGAAGCTAAACAGGAAGCTGATGCTGGTCTTATCTATGAAGCTATTTCCGCTCTGCTGCGTATGCTGGCTCCGTTTGTACCGCATATCACCGAAGAATTGTGGCGCGGTGTAATTGATGCTGATTCCAGCGTACATGCACAAAAATGGCCTGAATACAGTGAAGACGCTCTGAAAGTAGATAATGTTGAAATTGTTCTCCAAGTTAACGGCAAAGTAAGAGGCAGACTGACTGTTCCTGCTGCTGCAACCAAAGAAGAGCTGGAGAAAATTGCTTTGGCTGACGCTAATGTACAAACCCACATCGGCGACGCTAAAATTATGAAGATTATCTGCGTTCCCGGCCGTCTGGTAAATATTGTTGCAAAATAAAATATAATTTCATAGCAGTGCCTATATAACGCTTGAATTATTCAGAAGTTCTGAGAATAACGATTTTGTTATTCTCAGAACTTTTTTTATTAGGGAGTGTTGCTGATGGACAACAGAAAGAAAAAGTTTATTTTGTTGTGTGTTTTACTGTTAGGATGTGTTTTGACCAGCATAGCGGCAGAATATTTTACGAATGAAGAACCTGCACCGGTTATCAGCGCACAGACGCAGGTTAAAAGCAAGGAACAGCTGATTACAGTATATGTAAGCGGCGCAGTTGCCAGACCAGGATTATATGAACTGCCTGCAGGTATAAGGGCGCAGGAAGCAGTTGAAGCTGCCGGAGGATTTACTGAAGCTGCTAATCATGAAAAAGTAAATTTGGCTAAGAAATTGAAAGATGGCAGTCAGGTTAATGTACCGGCTTTAAAAGGCAGCAAAAAGACAATTACCGGCACGAACGCTTCTGCAGGTAAGGCAAGTATTGGAAGTCAGCAGAAACAGGCAGGTTTGGTAAATATCAATACTGCCAATATAACGGAGCTGGACTCGCTGCCTGGTGTTGGCGAGGTAACGGCGCAAAGAATTGTAGAATATCGTCAGCAGCATCCTTTTACGCGTATCGAAGATATTATGCAGGTGAAAGGCATAGGTGAAGCAAAATTTAATAAAATGAAAGACAGGCTTACAGTACGATGAACAGTATCTATATAGGTACCTTGTGCTTTCTTTTTAGCTGTTATGCTGCTTTGCAGTTACAGTATTTTTATTTTGCTGTTACAGCTGTAATAGCTGCAGGCTTGCTGGCAGCTGGTGCTTTTTATTTTAAGCGAAATAGCAGAGAAAAAATTTTCAGCTGTGGAGTAATATTGTTTTTTCTGCTGCTTGGGCTGGCAGCAGGACTGCGAGCGCCGACAGATGCTCAAAAAGAACTGGAACCATATTACGGCAGGCAGGTAATGCTGTATGGCAGGATTGATTTGCTTTCTGTTAAACAACATCAGTATGGCACCTCATTTTTATTGGAATGTCAGCATTTTGAAGCAGATAACCTGCAGGTTCCGTATCGTCAGTACGTACGCGTTTTTACTGCTGAAAAATATAAAGAACTTCCCAGCGGCGCAGCTGTTTGCAGCGGCAAACTTGAAGAACTGACATCTTTTCGTAACCCGGGCGGTTTTGATGGTGCTTTATGGAGTAGACTGCAAGGTATTGGCGGCAGTATGCGCAAAGCTGCCGTGACATGGCAAAAGCAGGAAAGTATTTTGGATAAGTTTGCAGCCTGGAACATTCATCTGCGTCAGCGTATCAGTGATATTGCAGGTGAAAAGGGTACACTGCTGGCGGGGATGGTGCTGGGAGGCAGCGCAGGACTGGACGAGGAAAGCAGACGACTTTTTGCTGATAATGGCTTGTCGCATCTGCTTTCAGTATCAGGTTCGCACCTTGTGGTGCTGACAGGATTTTTACTGCTGCTTTTAAGTAAAGTGCCGCGAAAAATGCGTAATGTGATTATTGGCAGCTGCCTTTTGATTTATGCTGCTTTATGCGGCTGGAAGCCTCCGGTGATACGAGCGCTTTTGATGAGCCTGATTCTGCTTTATGGAGGTAATGGAGCAGCAAAAGGAAATATCTTATGTGTTTCTGCTGTAGTAATGCTTATTTTTAAGCCTTTATGGCTGCTGGACACTGGCTTTCAATTATCTTTCGGCGCTGCCGCTGGACTTATCTGGCTGCTGCCGCGTATTACTCAGCTGTTAAGCAGTTACTTGCCGTTGTGGCTGAGTGAGGCTGTTGGCGTAACTATAGCTGCTCAGCTGCCGGTACTGCCAATTTTAATCAGCAGTTTTCATCAGCTTCCAGTAATTTCTTTGCTCAGCAATATTCTTTTAACACCAGTACTGGAATGTTGTGTTTTGCTTACTATGGCTGGCTTAGCTCTGGATACTTTATGCGGCTGGGGAAGTACTTTGATAATGATTGCTGTATATTTACTGAAGCAGGTGCTGATTCAGGCAGATTTTTTGTCTGCCATACCTGACGGGCATATTGTATTAGGCAGCTTGCCAAGCTGGAGCGGGATAATTTATTATTTTCTGCTGGTGATAGTGCTTGATTTAGATTGCGTCCAGTTTTTACATAATAAAGAGCGGCGCTTTTTATCCATGGTGCTTACAGCAATCCTTGCGATTGTTGTGCTTTGGAGCCGCTTGCTGCCGCAGCCGCTGACAGCTTATTTTCTGGACGTTGGGCAGGGAGACAGTACCGTTGTTGTTACTCCTGCTGAGCAGGTAATAGTTATTGATACCGGCGGACTGAAAAATTATGATACCGGCAGCAGGATTGTAGCAGCATTTTTGCGCAGTATCGGCAAGGATAAAGTAGATATATTGCTGCTGAGTCATGGAGATTTTGACCATGCAGGCGGTGCTGCCGGGCTTGCTGCTAATATGAATATTGACAGATTGATTGTACCGCCGAAGCTGGATAAGCAAATTTTACAGCAGGTAAAGAGTCATAATCCGGAATGCCAATTAGAATACCCTGTTGAAGGACAGCAATATCAATTAAAAGATGGCGGCAGTCTGGATATTGTGAGTATTGGCAAGGCGGAAAGCGACAGTAATGATGCGGGTATTGTTGCTGTCATAGAATATGCAGGGCATAAGCTGCTTTTTCCGGGGGACATCAGCACTGAGCGCGAAGAACAGCTGCAGAATATAGGCCATTATGAAGTGCTGAAGGTTGCGCATCATGGTTCATCAGGCAGCAGCGGTGCCGAATTTTTACAGCAGATACAGCCGGCGATAGCAGTAATATCGGCAGGACGCAATAATAGTTATGGACATCCTCATCAGGAAACGCTGCAGCGCTTGCAGGAGGCTGGAGCAGAAGTATTGCGGACAGACCAGTCAGGCGCGGTTAAGATTGTTTTTGACGGGGCAGGGACAAAATGTTATAGTTATGTATACCATAAGCAATATTTTTAGGAGAAAATTATGGAATACAGACCGGATGATTTAATCAACAGGCTGAAAAATAAAGAAAAGCTGCCCAATATCATCGTAACTTTTGGAGAAGAAACTTATTACAGCAGTCAGATAGCCGCTTTGCTGCCGGATTATATTTTTGGCGATACAGAAGCTGAGTCGCGGCAGATTACGGTGTTTGAAAAAGATACAGAAATGAAAGAACTGGCCGGAGTTATCAATACTTATCCCTTTTTTTCCGGCAGTTCACTGGTAATTTTAAAGGATGAAAAACTGCTTGGCGGTAAGCAGGACAGTGAAGCGAAAAAAGAGCGTTTGGAAAAGCTTTTAAAAATACTGCAGGATGTGCCGGAGTATTGTACTGTTTTCATCAGCGCTGCAAAACTTGATAAACGCAGTCGTTTTTACAAACAGTTAAAAGAAAAGGGTGCAGTCTGTGAATGCAGTAGCTTCAAAGCTTATTCTGCCGGGCCTTGGCTGCAGCAGCAGGCTGCGGAACTGGGTGGCAGTCTTGAACGAGAGGCTGTGGAGCTGATCTTGGAATATCTGGCTCCCGTGGATAAGGTGCCGCTGCAGCTTGTGCGCCAAGAACTGGAAAAGCTGGCCGTTTATGCAGGTGACAGGAAAGAGTGGACGAGAGAAGACGTAGCAAGTATTTTTACCGCCTTGCCGGAGGTTTCCGGGTTTTCACTGTCCAATGCAATTTTGGAAAGAAAGCTGGTGCAGTCTTTAGAGCTGTTGGCTTATGAGAGAAAAAAAGGTACTGCCATTTTGCTTTTGTGCGGCAGCATACTTTTTCAGCTGCGCCGTTTAGCTAAGGTACAGGAGCTGCAAAGACAGCATTATGGTCAGGCACAGATTGCATCAGAGCTTAGCCTTTCGCCGTATGCGGCTAAAGTAGTGATGCAGCAGGCGCGCAATTTTCCTTATGAAAAAGTGCGGGAAGCAGTGCTGGCACTGGCTGATTTGAATATACAGATGCGCAGAGGCGGCAGAAGATATGAGCTGCTGGAAGAAATTTTGATAAAACTATTGTCGTAAAGAAGAAAAAGATAGACAATTTAGTATAGGATTTGTTATAATAATTTTGTCAATGGTGACTTTTCTGGAGCAGGAGCAGTGTGTTCTGTTTTAGAAAGGTCTTTTTGTTTTTTTACATTCAAAATGGTTGGAAAGGAGTACAGCATTAGTGCTGGCACAAAAATGAACAAGAAAAATTTACTGTACGTCATTAAACCGGAACAACAGAATGAACAATCTTTACATAATCTCCTGCAGATGCACCCGGAAATCAAATTTGTATCTTTGATGGGTGTAGATTTTGCAGGTAATGATACTGATGAAAAAATTCCCATGAAAATCTTTCTGGAAGATATTGAAAGCTTCCTGGAAGGCAGTGCTGCTCAGACTGACGGTTCTTCCGTAGTTCTTACTGGTATTGCTACTTTGAACAATGCCCGTGTAGATATGAAAGTCGATAAGTCCGTTAACTGGTATGTTGATTATAATTACGAACATTTTGATGCTGAAAACGGCAACATGGTAGGTACCCTGCGTATTCCGTGCTACCTGATTCACAACGGCAATTTTGTTGACTCCCGTTCCATCCTGAAAAATACCTTGGACTATGTTGAAACTGAAATCATGGGTCTGTTTGCCAAACATCCCAAGATTGCCGGCTTGGAGCATGTGAATGCTGCTGAAATCGACAGACTGGTATTTACCTGTGCAACAGAACTGGAATTCTGGGTAAAATCTCCTCGTGAAGATGCTCCGATTGAAGCCTTGTCTTCTTCTCAGATGATGCAGGAACAATACTGGCAGCGTACCCGCGGCAATGTACGTACTGCTTTGGAGCAGACTGTACAAATGCTGGAGCTGTACGGACTGGAACCTGAAATGGGCCATAAAGAATGCGGCGGCGTTAAAGGCCAGATTGACTCTGCCGGCCACATGACTCACGTTATGGAACAGCTGGAAGTAGACTGGAAATTCAGCCTGGGTGTACAGACTGCCGATAACGAACTGCTGGCACGTATCATTGTTAAAGAAGTATTCCGTATGAATGGTTTGGAAGTTTCCTTCCAGGCTAAACCTGTACCAGGTGTTGCAGGCAGCGGTGAACATGTCCATGTAGGCATTGCTGCTAAGATGAAAAACGGCAAGATTATCAACCTGTTTTCGCCGACTGATATGCACAAGGATTTCCTTTCCGCTATCGGCTACGGCAGCATCATGGGCCTGCTGAAAAACTATGAAGTTATCAATCCGTTTATCTCCTGCACTATAGATTCTCTTAACCGTCTGAAACCTGGCTTTGAAGCTCCGGTCTGCATCGTAACTTCTTTGGGTATGGGTCCTGAAAATCCGTCCCGTAACAGAACTATTCTGGCCGGTTTGATTCGTGACCTTGATAACGATAAAGCTACCCGTATTGAGATGCGTTCTCCTAATCCGTATACCAATACTTACATTGCTCTGGCAGCTTTCTACCTGTCCATGCTGGACGGTATTAAAGCCTGCGTAGAATCCGGACTGGATTTGAAAGCACTGGAAAAAGAAATTTCCAAACAGGCTGGTGAAGAAAGCTTCTATCTGGAAAAAGACAGAGAATATCGTACTGAAAAAGATGTTTTCGAAGACTTTACTCAGGAAGAACGTGACAGACTGTTCGGCAAACCGCCTGCAACTGTTTGGGAAAACCTGCGTGCCTTCAAAGAATATCCTGAAAAAGTTGAAGTACTCACAAGAGGCAATATTCTGAAACCGGAATATATTGAATCTTTCATGCAGGGCGCCCTGATTCGCTGGAAAACAGAACTGCTTACCCGTCTGATTCCGGAAAATTATCAGGCTGTAGTTGATATGAAACGCCTGCATAATCAGGAAACCTGCACTGACTGCGATTTGGCTATGTGGCATAAAATCCAGGTACTGCGCACTAAACTGGCTAAGGATTCCTTTGATGAACCGAGCCTGTTCTCACGCATCCGCAAAGCTATTGCTGAAGCAGACTATGATACCGCTTCTGATTTGAAAGTGGAAATGGCTGCTACTATGGAAGAACTGCATGTTCTGTATCATGATTACAAACAAAACATTATTGACTGATTGATGTCAGCAGAGAAAATGTCCTGCAGAAAATATTTTGCAGGGCATTTTTTATGGTAATTTTAGGGCAATAGATTATTTGTTTTTTGTGATTTTATGACGAAAATAAAATACATGATGCTAAATATCTGCATGATTTTTAATTGTTAACTGTTGAGTTAATAAAAAAACTATGATAAAATATTAGAGATTTCATGGAAAGGCTAATGAAAGCGAGGCGGATATTTTGGCTGAGCAGGTAAAAGATGTTCCTGAATATATCCGTAAAATGTATGGCTATAATTCCTTTATGAATAGCTTTGGCATCAGTATTGATGAAATAAGCTGCGGCAGCGCAGTTTTAAGCATTGAGATTGATCCGCTGAAACATTTTGACCACCGTGGGTTCTGCCATGGAGGTGTTTTGACAGCTTTAGCCGATTCTGTGCTGAGCGTGACTGGTGCCAGTGCCGGAGCGGCAGTGGCGACACTGAATCTCAGTATGAACTTTATACGTAATGTGCATAATGCCGGGCGTATCAGTGTGAAAAGCAAAATCCGTCATCATGGGCGTACTACTATGGTGATAGAGGCGGAAATGTTTGATGAAGAACACACTGTGCTGGCTACTTTTCTTTCTACTATGTTAGTAGTCGGCAAATTTGAAGAAATACCTGAAAAATGGTAATTTTCCGGTAACAGTCTAAAAGCAGCGGTATGGCCGCGTAATTTTAAGGAGGATAAAATGGAGTTTGCATTAAACGAAGAACAACTTGAATTACAGGAGATGGTGAGGGAGTTTGTAGAAAAAGAAATCACCCCTTATGCCGCTGAAATGGACAGAGAAAATCACATGCGTGATGGCCTGATTGAAAAAGCTAATGAAATGGGCCTGCTGAATGTTATTGTTCCGGAAGAACTGGACGGCCCTGGTCTGGACAGTGTTTCCGTAGCTGTAATTTATGAAGAACTTGGCAAAGGCTGTGCAGGTGTAGCTACCTCTCTGGCTGCTAACTCTCTGGCAACCTGCCCGGTATTGATTGCCGGTAATGATGAGCAAAAACGCATGTACTGCGATGTTTTAAATAACGGTGGCTTGGCTGCTTTCGCACTTACTGAACCTGGTGCAGGCAGTGATGCAGGCGGTGTATCTACCCGTGCAGAAAAAAATAAGGAAAACGGCACTTATACTCTTAACGGCAGCAAAATCTTTATCACTAATGCCGGTATTGCTGATATTTTCCTGGTATTTGCTAATACCCGTAAGACTGGCGGTATCCGTGGTCTTACTGCATTTATCGTTCCTAAAGACACTCCGGGTCTGACTATTGGCAAAAAAGAGGACAAAATGGGCATCCGTCCTTCTAATACCTGCGAAGTTATCCTGCAGGATGTTGTAATTCCTGAATCTTATCGTGTAGGCCGTGAAGGTGAAGGCTTCCGTATTGCTATGAATACTTTGGACAGCGCTCGTCCTTTCGTAGGTGCTGTTTCCGTAGGTATTGCACAGGCAGCTTTGGATTGTGCTGTTAAATATTCTAAAGAACGTCGTCAATTTGGTCAGCCGATTGCTTCTTTCCAAATGGTACAGGCTATGATTGCTGATATGGCTATGAAAGTTGAAACTGCCCGTCTGATGGTACACAAAGCTTGCTGGATGCGTGACCAGGGCATGGAATTCTCTAAAGAAGCTGCTATGGCTAAATGCTATGCTGCTGATGTTGCTATGCAGGTAACTACCGATGCTGTACAGGTAATGGGCGGCTATGGCTATTCTCGTGAATATCCTGTAGAAAAAATGATGCGTGATGCTAAAATCATGCAGATTTATGAAGGCACCAACCAAATTCAACGTCTGGTTATTGCCAACAAAATCCTTTACTAATAACAGTTTAATAATTTCCCCTGTTTCTGTCGGAAACAGGGGATTTTTGTTTTTGTATATATTTATAAATAAAAACTAGCAAAAAGTATATAAATATGCAAAAAATACAAGATAAATAGTTTCAGTATGAAAAAATGTGGTATAATATACACATCAAAATCAAAATGGAGTACTATATGAATTTTATCCTGATTGTAGCAGCAGTAATTATCATAGACCAGGTAACGAAGTACATAGTGGTCAATAAATTTTTCCTGGGTGAAAGCATTCCAGTTATACCTAATATATTTCACTGGACTTATATACTTAATGAGGGAGCAGCCTTTGGAATGCTTGAAGGCAGCCGCTGGTTGTTTGTAGTTGTAGCGCTTGCTGTAAGCCTGGGCATCTGGTATTTCCGTAAAGAAATAAGCCAGGAACCGCTGATGGTAAGAATGGGAGCGGCATTATTTGCAGGCGGTGCAATAGGTAATCTGATTGACAGAACTTTGCACGGTGCAGTAATTGATTTTTTTGATTTCAGAATCTGGCCGATTTTTAATGTGGCAGATATCGCAATATGCATAGGAGTGGGAATGATTTTATGGAAAATAGTAACAGCGGAACTGTTGGAACACAAGAACGCATAATTATTACTGAAAATGAAGCAGGTATGCGTGCTGACGTAGCTCTGGCACAGCTGCTGGAGATAACCCGTTCCAATATGCAGAAGTTATTGGAAGAAGGCAGAGCTGTCCGAGGACAGAAAGTGATTAAGTCCAATTATCGCGTTAAGGCTGGTGAGGAGATTCTGGTGAATTTGCCGGAACCCCAACCGCTTGATGTGCAGCCGGAGGATATTCCTCTTGATATTATTTATGAAGATGATGATGTGGTTGTAGTTAACAAAGCGCGCGGAATGGTAGTACATCCTGCAGCCGGCAATTACAACGGAACGCTGGTTAATGCTTTGCTGTATCATTGTAAAAACCTTTCCGGTATCAATGGTGTTATTCGCCCGGGTATTGTACATAGATTGGATAAAGATACTTCCGGTATCATGATTTGCGCCAAAAATGACAGTGCTCATCTGTCGTTGTCAGAACAGATTCAGAGCAAGACGGCACAGCGCACTTATCTTGCCGTTGTCAGAGGCAATGTGAAGAATGACAGCGGCATTATTGAAACGCAGATTGCCCGCGATAAGAATGACCGCAAGAAAATGGCCGTTGTTACCGAAGGCGGACGTCAGGCGATTACTGAATATGAGGTGGCAGAGCGTTTTGGTAAATATACGGTAGTAAAATGCCGTTTGAAGACCGGGCGTACTCATCAGATACGTGTCCATATGGAATATCTGGGTTATCCGTTAGTTGGTGATCCTAAGTATTCACCTATGAAGACTCCTTTTGCTATTAATGGTCAGGCACTTCATTCGCTGACCTTATCCTTTACGCATCCGCGGACAGGAGAACGCTTGACTTTTGAGGCACCTTTGCCGGAAGATATGAAAAAGATTTTAACCAGACTGCGTTTAGGGCAGTTTAACTGATATGTTTACTGCGGTTTAGCCGTGATAATAAATTTGGGGTGATTGCTATGACAAATTTTGTAAAGAAAAATGTAATTATGGATGCTGACGCTATGCGTCGTGCTATCGTGCGTATTTCTCATGAGATTATAGAAAAAAACAAAGGCGTAGAAAATGTTGTATTAGTAGGTATTCGTACCAGAGGTGTACCCATTGCTGAACGTATCGCTAATACTATTGAAAGAATTGAAAATGCTAAAGTGCCGGTAGGTATGCTGGATATTACTCTTTATCGTGATGATCTGTCCACTTTGGCTTATAATCCTATTGTACATGGTACAGAAATTGACCTTGATTTGACTGGCAAAGTAGTAATCCTGGTTGATGATGTTCTGTATACCGGCCGTACTATCAGGGCTGCACTGGATGCTATCATTGATATGGGCAGACCCAGAGCAATTCAGCTGGCAGTACTGATTGACCGCGGTCATCGTGAACTGCCTATCCGTGCAGATTTTGCCGGCAAAAATGTACCTACTTCTCATAAAGAAGCAGTAAATGTTTCTTTGGCTGAAGAAGACGGTATTGATGAAGTTGCTATTGGAGATATGGAATAATAAAGAAATCAGGTGAAAAAGATGACTGATCCTGTAAAAGTACGTAATGCGTGTCTTGGTAGCACCGTAGTGCAGAATCTGGAAAAACGCGGCTTTAAGGCCTATTATTGTGAAACTGCTTCTGCAGCAGCTGAGCTGGCGTTGTCTCTTATTACCAACGAAGATGTAGTGGCCTGGGGAGGTTCTGTTTCTGTCAGTTCTTCCGGATTGTTGGACAAAGTGAAAGCATCATATACTGTTATTGACCGCGACACAGCTGCAAATGCCGAAGAACGTGTGGAAATGATGCGTAAATCGCTTTTATGTGATACTTTTCTGATGAGCAGCAATGCTGTTAGTGAAGACGGACAACTGGTAAACATAGACGGCAACGGTAACCGCTGTGCAGCTTTAATTTATGGGCCTAAACAGGTTATTGTACTTGTTGGTATCAATAAGATTGTTAAGACTGTGCATGATGCTGTTGCTAGAGCACGCGGAACAGCGGCGCCTATAAATGCGCAGAGATTTGCAGGTTTAAATACGCCTTGTCAGAAAACAGGTGCCTGCATGGATTGTCTGTCACCGTCTTGCATTTGCAATCAGATAGTTATTACCAGACGTTGTCAGCCGCAGGGGCGTATTAAGGTTATTATTGCAGGCGAAGTGCTGGGCTTTTAAGATAAGAGCGAGGTAGAACCATGGGAAATTTAGCTGATAAATCAGAAATTCTTTACCATGTAGGATTTTGCGCTGATGATTTGAAAGGTGCAGAGTGGGCTGTTTTGCCAGGAGATCCTGGCAGAGTGCAGCTTTTGGCAGAAAATTTAGGTGAAGCAAAATTTATTGCCTGCCATCGTGAATATACCAGCTGGCTGGCGCAGATGGACTGTGGTCCGGTGTTAGTATGTTCTACCGGTATGGGAGGTCCGTCTACAGCTATTTGTCTGGAAGAGCTGGCGCGGATGGGTATTAAAGGCGTTATCCGTGTTGGTACTACCGGCACTATTCAGGAGAAAATCAATATTGGTGACCTGATTATCAATAATGCGGCAGTACGTTTGGATGGTACTTCACAGCATTATGCGCCGCTTAATTTTCCGGCAGTAGCAGATATAGAGATTACTAATGCTTTAAGACAGGCTGCTGTTGAAAATGATTTTCCCTGTCATACAGGTATTTCCGTTTCCTCCGATACTTTTTGGCCTGGACAGGAACGTTATGACAGTTTTTCCGGTTATGTGCGCAAATCTTTGCGTGGAACACTGCAGGAATGGCAGAAATTAGGCGCGCTTAATTATGAAATGGAAACAAGTGCTTTGTTTGTTGTTTCTCAGTGTTTGGGCCTCAAGGCAGGCGCAGTATGTTCCGTTGTGGCAAAACGTACGGACAGCGAGGCTGTAGTGCCGCTGGAAAATAAAGGAGAAACAACCAGACGTTTTTTGGTTACTGTGAAAAGAGCTTTACAGTTATTGTTGAAAGCTGGTGAATAAATGCCAAGAACAATTATTTTGTTGATGGATTCCTTTGGAATTGGCTGGGCAGACGATGCTGCTCAGTACGGAGATCAGGGGGCGGATACTTTAGGTCATATCTGCGAATGGTTCAGTACCAACAGAGAGAAACCGCTGTATCTGCCTAATCTTGCCAGACTGGGACTTCAGAAAGCAGCAGAGCTGAGCCGCAAAAAGCCTCTGGCAGCAGATTTAGGTGCAGCTTATGAAACTGGTGCCTATACTTATGCACAGGAGGTAAGCCGCGGTAAGGATACACTTAGCGGGCACTGGGAAATTGCCGGTGTTCCTGTTAATTTTGACTGGGGATATTTCCCCGATAAGCCTTCCTGTTTTCCGCAGGAACTGATTGAAGCAATTATTCGTGAAGGCAAGCTGCCGGGCGTATTGGGAGAAAAGCATGCCTCCGGTACGGAGATTATCAAGGAACTGGGCGAGGAGCATGTACGCAGCGGTAAGCCGATTATTTATACTTCTGCTGACAGCGTGCTGCAGATTGCTGCGCACGAGCAGGCTTTTGGCTTGGACAGACTGTATGAGTTGTGTAAAATCGCTTTTAAGCTGGTGCAGCCGTATAAGATTGCCAGGGTTATTGCCCGTCCTTTCGTAGGCAGCTGTGCAGAAGATTTTACCAGGACTACCAACAGGCATGATTATGCAGTGCCTGCACCGGAAGCAACTTTGCTTGATAAAGTGATGGAAGCCGGTGGCAGTGTGTATGCTGTGGGCAAGATTGCGGATATTTTTGCTCATCGCGGCATCACTAAGCATTATCCTGCCGGTGGTCTTGATAAGTTAGTAGACGCGACAGTACAGGCAGTAAAGGATGCGCCGGATAATACTTTGGTATTTACTAACTTTGTTGATTTTGATTCTTCGTTTGGTCACCGCCGTGATATACAAGGTTATGGTGAAGCACTGGAATATTTCGACAGCAGGCTGCCGGAAATTATGACTTTGCTGAAAGAGGACGATTTATGTCTGATAACCGCTGACCATGGCAATGACCCGACTTGGAGCGGCACTGACCATACGCGTGAAAAAATTCCGGTACTGTTCTCGGGCAGTAAGGTTGCTGCTAAGGAACTTGCACCCATGCACACATTTGCTGATATTGGGCAGACTATTGCTGATTATATGGGAACAGGCAAAACTTTGACCGGAACGAAGGTTGATTTGTTTTAAGGAGGAAAAGCAATGAAAAAAATCTTTTCGCTCTTTGTTTTTTTGCTGATGTTAGTTGGGATGACTGCTTTGCCGCAGCAGGTACAGGCTTTTGATGAAAAGCCCGTGGGTTTTGTTGTTATTGACAAAACTGGCGGTAATGTTACCGGCGAAGTATACAGCTCGTGGCGGCAGGTTGTAAAATGGGCCTACCATTTTCCTTACTATAAAATTGTTGACAATGCAGAACCTCAGACAGTAACGGCAGAAGTACTGAAAAACGATGTAAAGGTAACGAAGGACGTTCTGGCGGCTCTGGCAGACAAAAGTAAGGTTGACGTACTTGTGGTAGCCAAGGTTTATGATATGAACGATTATATGATTAGTTCAGGTTTTGGCTGGCGCGAAGATTCTGAAACCTATGTAAGAGTGGAAGCTGTTGCTGATTTATATGTTTATAAAAAAGACGGCGATAAATTCTTACAGAAAAAGCTGCGCGAACGTGAAATAAAAGATCTGAGTAATTACGAAAAACCGCAGGAAACAATTAAATGGGCTTTGTGTAAATTGGTAAATACTATGGAAGGGCGTCCCATTATTGGTGAATGAAGCAGACCTGTCCAATGTGAGAACGCATTGGGCAGGTATTTTTTCTTTACCTGGAGGAATGCTTGTGATACAATAATCCTTATAATTAAATGTCACATTATTTACACAATGGAGGGTTAATGATGAAATTACTGGAAGAAAAAATTTTACATGACGGCATCATTAAGAGCGGTAACGTATTGAAGGTTGACGGTTTTTTAAATCATCAAATTGATGTTCCGTTTATTGCAGAGCTGGGCAAAGAGTTTAAGCGCCTGTTTGCAGACCGTCCTATCAACAAGATTTTGACTATTGAGGCTTCCGGTATCGGCATTGCCTGCATTACGGCAATGTATTTTGATGTTCCTGTGGTATTTGCCAAAAAATCTCAGGGCTCTAATATGGATAAAGACGTATATTTTACCAAGATAACCTCCTTTACGCATAATAAAGTCAATGACGTAGTAGTTTCCAAACAATATATCAGCAAGAACGACCATGTGCTGATTATTGATGATTTTCTGGCTAACGGCTGCGCATTGGAAGGCCTGATGGATTTAGTACGTCAGGCTGGCGGTGTTGTGGAAGGCATTGGTGTAGCAATTGAAAAAGGCTTCCAGGGAGGCGGCGACAAACTGCGTGCAAGTGGTGTGCGCTTGGAGTCTTTGGCAATCATTGATAAGATGGATGCCAAGACAGGCAGTATCCAGTTCAGATAAGAAGGAGGATACTTATGGAAAAAGAAAAGAAAAAAACAGATGCGATTTATGAGCTTGACGGCAAAGTACCGCTGGGTAAGGCTGTTCCTTTTGGGTTACAGCATGTTTTAGCAATGTTTGTTGCCAATATTGCTCCAATCCTTATTGTGGCAGGTGTGGTTAAGATGCCGCCGGAGCAGAGTGCGGCGCTGATTCAGTCTGCGATGATTATTGCCGGTATTGGTACGTTGATTCAGTTATACCCGTTGTGGAAGGTTGGCAGCGGTTTACCCATAGTCATGGGTATCAGCTTTACCTTCGTTTCTGTTTTCTGTGTAGTAGGCAGCAAGTATGGTTATGGTGCCGTTATGGGTGCAGCCTTGGTAGGCGGTATCTTAGAAGGTATTCTTGGCTTGTGTGCCCGTTACTGGCGGCGTTTTATTCCGCCGATTGTAGCGGCAACAGTAGTTGCTTCTATCGGTTTTTCACTTTTGGGTATCGGCGCTAATTCTTTTGGCGGCGGTTTTGGCAATCCTGATTTTGGCGATGCCAAATATATAATTGTAGGTACAATTACCCTGATAAGCTGCATTGGTTTTAATGTATTGGCAAAATCCTTCTATAAACAGCTTTCAGTATTGTTTGGACTTGTAGTAGGTTATATTGCTGCTTATTTTTATGGTTTGGTAGATTTAAGTGGTCTTGCTACAGCTAAACTTATTGCTATACCGCAATTTATGCCCTTTGAGATGGAGTTTCATCCTGATGCAATTTTTGCTATTTTCCTTATCTTCCTCGTTTCTGCTACGGAAACTATCGGCGATACTTCCGCAATGACGGCTATTGGTTTGCGCCGTAATGTAAGCGAGAAAGAAATTTCCGGTTCCATTACCTGTGATGGACTGGTGAGCAGCTTTTCTTCACTTTTTGGCTGCATGCCGATTACTTCTTTCAGCCAGAATGTAGGTCTTATTGCTATGACTAAGGTAGTAAACAGATTTGCCATTATGACTGGTGCTGTCATCATGATTATGGCAGGCCTTTTCCCGGCTTTAGGCGTGCTTTTAGCTTCTCTGCCTGAACCTGTATTGGGCGGCTGTACACTGATGATGTTCGGTTCTATCGTAGTCAGCGGTATCCAGATGGTTGCTGCCTGCGGTTATACTCAGCGCAATGTCATTATAGCTTCTCTTGCTATGAGTATCGGTATCGGCTTTACTCAGGTGCCGGCTATTTTTAAAATTTTCCCGGCGCTGGTGAAGAATGTATTTGCCGAAAACTGTGTAGCAGTAGTATTTTTGGTAGCTTTGGTGCTTAATTTTGTTCTGCCGGATAATATGGACGAAATTCGCTGATTTGAGGCTTGAAAATGAAGATTATCGACGTACACATGCATTATTATAATGTTGAAGGTTTTTATGAAACGGCCAAGCAGGCGGGTCATGAAAATACTTCAGCCTGCTGGCAGCAGATCTGTGAAGAAAACAATATCGTATTTGCGGTAGCTATGGGCAATACTATGGATGCGTCTGTGCGTTATGGCGGTGTGCCGCCGCGGCTTATCAATCTGGCAGCACCCTTTAATGAGGAGCAGTATAATCAGCCTGGGAATATTGGTTATTGCTTAGGCGTACAGAGTGATTTAATTACTGAAGCAAATGCAGAACTTACGGCGAAGGAGTTTGAGTTTTATCTGCAGCAGCCGCACTGTCTGGGGCTAAAGTTTTATCCTGGTTATAATGCTTCCTATGTTAACGAGAAAAAGCATTGGCCGCTTATAGAACTGGCCAGAAAGTATTCTGTACCGGTAGTTATCCATACAGGTGACACGGCGCGTCCTACAGGTTTGTTGAAATATTCTCATCCTCTGACGGTAGATGAGGCGGCAGTAAATTTTCCTGATGTAACTTTCGTTATTGCGCACTGTGGTAATCCCTGGATTGTGGATGCCGTAGAGGTTTCTGCTAAGAACGATAATGTTTGCTTAGACTTATCAGGACTACTCGCAGGTCAGCCTAAGCCCATGTTTTTGTATGAGAAGAACGCTGCTTATTTTGCATATCTCAGAATGTGGCTTAATTATCTGGGCCGTTATGATAAGGTTATGTATGGCAGTGACTGGCCGCTGGTAAATATTCCTACATATATTTCTTTAATGAAGAGAATTATACCGGAAACTGCGCATGAGCAGGTATTTTATCTTAATGCTTTGCGTGTATTCAGAAAGATAGAAAATTTAATAAACAGATAAAAAGACGGCATTTATTGCCGTCTTTTGTATTATCTTGCTGGCATGTGATATAATAGGGCACAGTAAAGCGAGGTGCGATATGGGTCAGCCAAGTATAAATGAAATAGAAAGCAGCCTGAAAGATTGGCAGTTTTTGCAGCAGCTGCCGCAGGAGGTAGCCGGTTATAAGCTGCGCCAGGGAACTGGGATTGAGGGACAGATATTAAATATTGCTTCTTATGTACATGAAGCAAGCCACTGTCAGTTAGACCTTACTTATACAGGAGAAACATTTGATTATGTACCTGTAAAAAAAGTTGGCCTGCATGTTTTTCGTGACGACAGATTTTTTTGCCGTGACAGGGAAAAATTTGCCGCACTGATATTGCAGCAGCTGCCAAGAATAATAGGGGATATTGACAGAAATCAAAAACATGGCATGAGCTATGAAGCAGAATCACAGAATTTTGCTCAATGGGAAGCATGGAAAGCATTACCGGAAAAAATAGGCGGCTTTGAACGTTTTATTACACCTGATAATCCGCTGACATATATTAACGGTTCTATTATTTTTTTAGATTATACAAATTTCAGCAACGGCAATCAGTTATTTTTTTTGTATAATACTTTCAGAGATGAGCTGTTTGCGGAGATGAAGAAGGGCTATCTGCCGCTGACTACAGAGAGCTTTAATGCCAGAAATTTAGCGGAGTTGACAGATCTTTTGACAGATAAATTAGAGGATACATTAAATCAGTTAGAAAATTAAGAAAAAGTTCTTGACAAGATATAGGCATATCTGTATAATATGTCTTGTGGTTGTTGGCCCGGTGGTTCAGTTGGTTAGAATGCCGCCCTGTCACGGCGGAGGTCGTGGGTTCGAGTCCCATCCGGGTCGCCAATAAGCCTCGGTAGCTCAGTTGGTAGAGCAAAGGACTGAAAATCCTTGTGTCCACAGTTCGATTCTGTGCTGAGGCACCATTTGCGGAAATAGCTCAGTGGTAGAGCACCTCCTTGCCAAGGAGGGGGTCGCGAGTTCGAATCTCGTTTTCCGCTCCACTTTTAAGGCGACATAGCCAAGCGGTAAGGCAGAGGTCTGCAAAACCTTTATCCCCAGTTCGATTCTGGGTGTCGCCTCCAACTTTTCTGCCGCGGTGGCGGAACTGGCAGACGCAAGGGACTTAAAATCCCTCGGGTAGTGATACCCGTACCGGTTCGATTCCGGTCCGCGGCACCATTAATGCCGATACGCTATCGTCAGTAAGTTCTAAAGTGACGATATCACGATTGATAGTAACCTTTTTGACACAGGTTTCTATCAATATTTTTTTTACCTTTTTGCTGTTTGCAAAGAGGTTTTTATATTTTCTAAGTAAATTACACATCGTTTCCACTTCTATCTTAAATTCTGGATAGCTTGTCATATCGGACAGCTCATCCAGTTTTTTGTTTATCTGGGATAATTCTTCTTTTACTTTTTTGATGCGCTGGATGTCGAACTGATCTGCAGCACCATTTTCAATAAGGGTGTACAGATTATTGAGTTTCTTTTCAGTAGCAGTTTTTTGTGCTTTGAGTTCTTGCTCATTATTGCCAACATCTTGAATTCTTTTATTGTATTCTTCGAGCATAAGCTTCGCATAGGTTTCAATATTTTTCTCACTGAGAATTTCATTGGCAATATGGTCGAGAACCCATTTTTCCAAAAGTTCCCGGCGGATTTGTTTCTGAGGGCAGCGGTTAGGAGTAACACGCTCTTTATTCAGGCAGGCATAATAAGTATAGACTTTTTCTCTGGGTTTGCAGCGGTGGCCACCCATGGCAGAGCCACAACAGCCGCAGAACACTTTTCCGGACAACAGGTATTCTTCTTTGGCAGTGTATGCAGCTGCTCTGCAGCGATTACGTTGCTTCTTTTCTTGTACCTTTAGGAAATCATCTTTGCTGATGATTGCCGGTAAAGCATTTTCAATCCTGATGATATCTTCACTGTCTTGTTTAGCATGCATATTTCGCTTTCCTGCCTTTCTGGATGTTTTATTGAACGTATAGGTGCCAATATACTTTTCGTTACTTAAAATGTCGTACAGGCTATTCTTTGCGAAATTACGGCCATCTTTAGTATGGTATCCATGCAGTTTTAATTTTTCAGCTATCTTACCATAACCATATCCGTCAAGATACATGGAAAAAATCATTTTAACAGCTTCTGCTTCGTGTGGATCAACAACATAATGTTTATCAACAATTTTATAACCAAGGGGAGGGGTGCCGCCGTTGAACTGAGCTTTATAGGCGTTCTCGTTCAGACCCTTTTTGGTTTCTTTGGCCAGGTTGCGGCTATAATAAGCAGCAAAGCCAACCAGCATGTTTTCCATCATCTGTCCTTCAGGTGAGAAGTCTATATTTTGGGCAGCGTATTCGTAACCGATGCCCAGCTGCGAAAGGGTATGCTTAAAGGAGTAGTAGTTAAATTCATTACGTGCGTTTCGGTCGATTTTATGAAAAATTATGACATCAAATTTATGTTCAATTGCATCGGCCATCATCTGATTGTATGCATCACGTTTGATGATATCACGCGCACTCTTGGCTTCATCCACATAGATATTAGTTACAACGTAATGTTTTCTTCTACAGTATTCTGTGCATGCGCGTACCTGTGCTTCGATAGATTCTTCACGCTGCATATCAGAAGAGAAGCGTGCATAAATAACAGCATTCTTAATTTCGGGCATAAAAAATACCAGCCTTTCTTAATTTTGAGTATAGTGAACTAAGGCTGGTGTATGTTATAATAAATAACGTACACAGCCTTATGGAAGCGGTGTTACATTGCAGTAATTGTTGGTAGCTTTTACTGCACATCCCTCGGTGTTGGTAGCACCGAGGGATTTTTTTATTTTTCAATATAGTATTTACAGATTAAACAAAAAGTTAATGCGTAAATAAATATAAAAAGTGGGCCAAAGTTTATAGTTAATATGATAAATATTATAAGCAAAGTAATTTGTATAAAATAAAAGGATATATTACATGTGGAATTAGGAGTTTTTATTTCTTTTGATAACTCATTTGCAGAATTTGATTTAGAGGAGGTACTATGATTAATGTTATTGGAAGAAGATTTAACCGTTTTATCAATATTTTCTAATCCTGAAATCATGCCAACATTAATCAGATATTCATGAGCAGTTTTAAATGCATAAGTGGTAACATTACCGCCAAAATAAGTTTTATTTGGATTATCTGAAAAAGATATTTTGCCAAAAAATCTTAAATCACGACCTTTATAAGTTTTTAAGCTTTGAATAAAGGTGTCATTATTTAATTGATCTTGAGCAAATTCATAGAATATATTTTTGTGTGGATGTATATCCAAGTTGCTTTTTCTATCGTCGGTAATATATCTATATATTGAAAATATGAAAAAAGCAATTTTGTTTTCAGTATTTAATTTATAAAATACTTTATCATATAGTCTTTTTTTGCCAATATAAGAAGAAAAAATAATTTTATGATTGGTTGCAAATTCTTTTAAACCATCAGAAGGAGCTTTTGTGTCGTGTTCGAAATAAGATGACAATAGCTCAGAAACATCTTCGCTTGTATCATTATTAGATAAGGCAATACCGTATTGTTTACAAAGATCTAATTGTTTTTCTGTAGGTGGATTGTAATCAAATAAAACAATATCAAAAGGTTCTTTATAGCCAGAATCTATCAATTCTTTTATAACATTCTGCTTATTTAAAGAAATTATTTTAAATTTTCTATACCGATTAGTTTTGATATATTTAGCACGAACAATGTATGTATTTAAATTCAGCAAAATTAAATACCGTCCTTATGCCTTTCATATTCGACGGCATCTACACAGCATTCTGAGTAGATGTCGTTATTTTTTTTGTGTTTTATTTCATGGAGCATTGTAGCACGATTAGCTTCGTTAGTTAGCCTAGAATTCAAAAAGAAAACTTCTCCACCGTCGTTATCGGTACAAATGAAGCCTTTTATTTTGTGGGGGAGAGGATAAAGAATAACCCTTTCGTCATTCAACATTATCTCCACGTTCCTTTGCTTTCATACGTTTTACCAAATCAACGACTACTTTAATATCTTCAGGCTCTAAGTCTTTAGAAGCATCCAGCAGAATTCTTAAATTCGGATCATCATGTATTTGTTGGGCCAGCATTGCTGTTTCTGGATTCAAATAATATTCTTTATTTTGAGGTTCTTCTTCCCAACCCATTATATAACTGGGAGTAGTATGTAAAGCAGTAGCTATTGCTAATATCTTTCCCTGGGGTAATTCGCGACCATCTTTTTCAATTTTATTGATTGAAGAACGAGATTTATAACCTAAAATTTTTGCTAGTTCTTCTTGAGAAACATTTAGTTCTTGTCTACGCTTTTTTATTCTATCGCCAATTGTAGTCATAAATTCAACATCCTTTCTGGCGTTATTATAACATTACGTTCAAAAATTTTCAACTATACTTATAATTTTTTGTTGACAAATAGGGAACAATGCACTAAAATCTGACATGTAGACAAAACGCCTACAAAAAGGAGGTGACTATTATGACTAATACTGTAGCATTGGAACGTTTAATTGCAGAAAGAGGCATAAAAAAAGGCAAATTAGCTAATTCTATTAATGTTTCTTATCATTGGTTGAAGAAAAAAATTAATAATGAAGTGCCTTTTACTGCTGGTGAAATTTTAATCTTATGTGATTTATTAGGGATTAATGATTTGAGGCAGAGAGAAGAAATTTTTTTTGCCAAGAAAGTAGACTGAAAGTCTACACAATAAGCGAGGTACCGGTATGAAAAAGGTTGACTGGCTGTTCCGGACATCTGGAACGGCAAATATTAGCCCGCTTGGCCAACGGCAATTGGCAGCGGTAATGGTTGAAGTAGCGATAGAAGCTGGATTGTTATCCGAAGCTAAGGAGGTGAAACCACATGGCCAGAAAACGCAAGTGCTTCAAATGCGGCGTGGACTTGACCCGGAAAAATTATGCTCAGGTATTTGACCGGGATTCCTGCAAGGTCGTAATTGTTTGTCCTCGCTGTGCAAATAAGATTTGTTTAAAAGAAAGGGGCCTGTCAAATGGATAAAAAAAATGACATGCGCCGCGGCAACGACGCATGTCCGGTTAAGGTTGACGAGCGGAACAGCTGTCAGAAACTGTCCGCAGGTAAAAGTATAGCACTAATCTTACTGCTTGTCATTACAGCGCTTTTGGTGTCCGGTTTTATGGATGTTTTTCAGGGACCTGATACCGAATGGGTGCAACAGACTTATGTTGTGTCTGAAGGTGATACTTTGTGGAGCATCGGGCAGAGAGTTAAAGCTGCAGGAGATGAGCGCGACATCCGGGAGATTGTATTTGAGTTACGCCGTCAAAACAAACTGGAAAATTATATTCGTCCAGGTGACGAGGTAAAGATTTGGGCGGAGGTGCTTAAGCATGACAGATAAGATTACTGTGGCTTATTTTGATGGAGATACTTCAAAACTGATTCAAATATCCAGGCAGCCAACTTTGGCTGAGCTTCGGGAACTCGTCAAAGGTCATATAGAGTTTTTCCCTCTGCCGATCATAGAAGGTAAAGCACTGAACTTGATTTGCAATGAAAACGGCAAGAAGTTATTCCGGTATCGGCCATCTTTGTTTTTAAGAAACCAAGATGGATATCTTGTTGATATAGTATTCGGACCTTGCTTAATTTGTGGATATATCGACAGCCGCGGCAAAACTGATATATTTTCTGGGATAACTGAGGAAGATTTTACCAGAATACAGAGTATGTGTGGGGTTGTTGTCAATGGCCAGAAGTAAAGACCTAATTAAAGAAATTGAAAAGCTGGCCACTCCTACAGTGCGTATTGAACGTGCTGAATTCGGCAAACGCCTTTCAGAGTTTTGTACGCTTTACAAGTCGATATATAACCTGGCAAAAAATCCGGACTGTAAAATATCGGCCACATTTGCAGGCAGGTTCGTATATGTGGACCGGCTACAGTATTTAGATTTTCTAAAAGACTTAGGCCTTTTGAGGTATAAATTCAGTCGTAAAAAATATAAAACTGGAGGTAAAAAACATGAAAATTAAAAGTCTTGAACTTACTCACTTTCATAACCAAGCTGCACTGAGAGTTGACTTCTCTGATACGGTAACAAATATTTACGGTGCCAACGGCAGCGGCAAAACTACTATTTTGGATGCACTGCATTTCCTTTTGTATCAAAAGGACAGCAAAGGTCGTAGCGATACTTCCGTACGGCCGTATAAATCTGACGGTCAGCTTATGCATGAGATTGAGACATCAGTTAAGGGTATATTCGAAGTTAACGGATATGAGTTTACGCTGCAAATCGTTCATAAAGAGAAATGGACGAAAATCACCGGTACAGATGAACGTAAGCTCACCGGTAATACCAATGAATTTTATATTGATGGCGTTCCCAAAAAGCAGAAAGAATACACTGCATTTGTACAGGAATATTTTATGGAGCCGTGGTTCTCGCTGACAACAAACCCCAATACATTTCCAGAGCTGCCATGGCAAAAACAAAGAAGCTTACTGATTGATTTGATAGGTGATATCAGTAATGACGACGTTTTTGAAGCCAATCCGGAGCTGCAGCAGCTGGAAATAGATTTGCAGCGTTATACTCCGGAAGAACTTAAAAAGAAACTTGATAACGAAATCAAAGGTTATAAGCAAATCATTGAAGAGGTTCCTGCCCGTATTGACGAGCTTACCAAGTCTTTATCAGATATTACGGATCCGGAGCTGCAACGTAAACAAGCAGAGATTATTTTGCTGCAGGCCCAGAAACCGCTGGAAGAATTACAGGCCAAAAGAGCGGCTGTTATTAACGGTACGGCCGTTAGTGATTTGGCCAATAAAGTTCAGCTGCTGGAAAGCAAGATGGATGTGATCCGTGGTATCCGCAGAGAGAAGATTGCCAAGGTTCAGGAGCCTTTCAAAGCCAAGGCTGCCGAAATAGGCCAGCAGTGTGATAACGCAGCTGCTCAGCTTCGTATTTTACGCCCGCAGATGGCTAGTGTTGAACGCCAATTAGCAGAAGCAGAAGACATGAAAAAAACTCTGATTGAGACCTGGCAGGCTATTGATTCTGAGGTGTTCAGTGAAAGTGAATGTCCCTGCTGCCATAGACCATATACCGAAGATATGCTGCAGCCAATGCTTGAACAATTTAATCTCAGTAAAGCCGAAAGAATTGAAAGATGTAATGCTGATGGTATAAAAATTGCCGACAAAATCAGAGAGCTCAAACAGCAAAAATCTGAGCTGCTGGCCAAAATTAATGAACTCAGCTCCTTTGAGGTTGAAAAAGCTCCGAATCTGCGTTTCGAAAATCTGCAAGCTATGCAGGCTGCTGTTGATAAAGTAGCGCCGGTCGAAGACTTTATACATCCCGAAACACATGAAAAATTTTATGACTTGTTTGAGCAGGTTAAACTTAGAAACCGTGAACTGGATGATGCTAAGTTAGATGTCAATTTACATCTGCAGAAGATTGATAAAGAAATCGAGGAAGCTAAGAAGCCGGTTGATGAGGCTCAACAAACCATAATACGCATCAAAATGGATGTTGAAACCAAAGAACGTATTGAGCAGCTGAAGAGTAAGAAAAAGAACGCTATGCTGCAGCAAGGTGATTGTGAGCAGAAGCTAAACCTGCTTAATAGATTCATTGTGGCCAAGATAGATATGCTTACCGAAAGCATAAATAATCTTTTCAAAAATGTATCTTTCAAATTATTTGAGAAGAACATCGGCAATGAAGGTATCAAAGAAACCTGTGAGATTACCATGCACGGGGTGCCGTACCGCCAGTTGAGTTTCGCAGAAAAGCATATAGCAGGCATGGAAATCATCAAAGTTATTTCCAACAAAATGAATATTGCAAATCCAGTATTCATTGATAACCGAGAAAGTATCTCCCAGCTTCCGGATGCACCGGGGCAGCTGATTAACCTGATAGTATCTGCAGATGATAGGAGGTTGAGAATTGAAAATGTTTGAGTTAGGTTGTGTATGCATGGCTGGCCTTTTTGGCATTTGGGTGGTAATGGAAGTCTGCGAAAAATTGTTCAGAGAGGAGGAAAAATAATGGAGTGGGTTTATGGATGCCTTGGTTTTTCGATAGGCATGTTTATTGGATTTTATTTTAAATCTAGTAAGGATGGTTATTGTGTAGATGTTTCTGCTTTAAAAAAAATCAACAAAGAAGCAAATTCATTTACTGCACCAGCGCCACCTCCAGCAAGAAGGCCACCGGTTAATGTATTGGTATCTATAGATGAGATGGTTTATGTAGAAATAGATGGTAAAGCTATCTGCTGTAAGGTTGTTGGCATAAATCACGATGGAGTAGTAATTAGTTATGGCAAGGATAAACCAATAAAAAAGATTTTTAACAACAGTCAAATTTACAAAACGAAGGAGTAAGAATTATGGATAATCAAGTAATGAAATCTGGAAACGAAGTGAGTATGTTCAATCTGAATGGTTTGACTACCATGATTGGTTTGGCTAAGACTTTGGCTGATGCAACAATTATTCCGGAAACATTTCGGAAAAATCCGGCCAATATTTTGATTGCATTAAATATGGCTCAACGCATGAATGCTGATCCGTTGATGATTATGCAGAATATGTATATTGTGAATGGCAATCCAAGCTTTAGCAGTAAGTTTTTGATTGCATGTTTTAATACTTGCGGTCGATTCACCAGTATTAAGTACGAATTCTTTGGCGAGCCAGGAACTGATAATCATGGCTGCCGTGCATATGCAACAGAAAAAGCCACTAATGAAAAAGTAAAAAGTGTTGATGTTACCATTGGTATGGCTAAAGCGGAAAGATGGTATGATAAACAACTCAGTAAATGGAAGACAATGCCCCAGCTCATGCTCCAGTATCGATCTGCAGCTTTTCTTATCCGTACTGTAGCTCCAGAAATCAGCATGGGTTTACAGACTACAGAAGAATTACAGGATACTATTGAGCTTACTGCGGACGGTTCCGGTTCTTTTGTAGCTGAAAAACAAGCGGTAGAAAATGAGATTAAAGCCGTTAGTGAAAAAGCTGCTGTCGTTGATATTCCAGCTGCCACTGTGCCGCTTACAGAAGAAAAAGTTACTGCAGAAACGACTAAAAAAAATTCCCAACCCAGCTGGATGAATGATTGAGGTTCAAGTTATTGCATCCGGAAGTTCCGGAAACTGCTACCGTATAAAAAGCGGTAGCAGTCAGCTTTTGTTAGAGGCCGGTATACCCATTAAGAAAATAAAGCAGGCTATCAATTGGGAGTTGGGAAACATTGATGGCTGCTTAGTTACTCACGAACATATGGACCATGCTAAAGCTGCAGATGACCTTCTGCGTGAAGGTGTTGAACTATTCATGAGCAGGGGAACGGCAGAAGCATTGCTGCTGGAAGATAAGGTGCGGGAAGTAGAAGCAGATACCGTATTCTCTATTGGAAATTGGACCATTATGCCGCTGCAGGCACAGCACGACGCTGCAGAGCCGCTAGCTTTTTTAATATCTGATGGCGAAGACAAGCTGCTCTTTGCGACAGATACATATTATCTGAATTATAAATTTACTGGGTTAACTCTTGTAATGCTTGAATGTAATTATTCAGATGAGATATTAAAAGGGCGAATGCTGGACGGTGCAATTTCGGAAAAGCAGGCGCGTAGATTGCTCCGCAGTCATTTTTCTTTGCGGCATGCATGCCTTTTCTTTAGTAAGCTCGATTTAAGGCTTGTAAGGCAAATCTGGCTGCTGCATATATCTGGCATGAATGGTAACCCGAAACTTTTTGAAACTGAAATTAAAAAAATTACAGGAAAGCCGGTGAGAGCATGCACAAATTGAGAATTAATCAGTTAAGAAAATTATTTGCTCTACGTCCTAAAATTTATAATCTGAAGTTTAAATTCGAATATATTTCTAAAACATTAAGAAAGGTAGTGAAAAATCATGGCAGAAAGCAAGGTGCTGACAATGAACCGGGACGAGGAAGAGATGCTGAGCAAGGAGGAAAAGCAGCAGATGGACCCAGAACCAGAGCGCCCGGTCTTTGGACAACCAATATTCGAAAATCAAGAGTCAGAAAATGTTTTGGCCGTCAGCGAGTTTGGAGGAAAGTTTCAAATAAAAAATAATGTTTGGACGCCGATCGCGCGGAAACTGTGGAAATTATACAAGGAGCTGCAGAGCTGCAATCCGTCTACAATACTTTTTGTTTCTATTGACGAAGGTAAAAAGAAGTTCCGTGGCCGCCCTGTAGTAATGGAGATATCAGTTCTCAGTCAGCAACTGTCAGAACTGTTTAAGCAGATGTCCGGCTTCAATTTTACCCACGTCATTCGTATTTATGAAACGAATGCAGAGAACAAAACAAATGAACAAATGTTAGTTCATTTGTATAAGCAGATGAGGCAGATTCAGTCCGACGGCAAACTTCGTGACTACGATGAAAAAGAGTTTTTTGAAATTCAGGCTAATTTGCGCCGGGACTGGGATTCTGATGGAGCATTTATTCCTAACATCATTGATGCTGAAAACTGGGCCGTTGTTAAACAAAGAAAGCAACAGTCTTTGTTTGATGAAACAAGAGCGAGCTGCTGAGTAAAGGAGGATAGCCATGGAGATTCACAGCTTCCGGGTTGACATAGCAACTAAATATGGAATAGCCGAAGCGATTCTCCTTGGCTATTTTTACCATTGGATTAAGGTTCATGAAAAAAATGAAACTAATTTCTATGATGGAAAATATTGGACTTTTGATACAGTCAGAGGATTGGTTGAAAAAATGCCTTATTTTACCAGAAGCACAGTTCATAGAGCTATAAAAAAACTGGAAGAAAATAAATTGATTCTTACCGGTAACTTTAACAAATTGTCTTATGATAAAACGACTTGGTATACGTTAACTGATGATGGAATGTTATTGTTTGAACCCTGTCCCAAAATGAGACAAGGGCTGTCCCAAAATGGGACAACGATACCTAATTATAATGAAGAAAAAAAAGATACCCTGTCCCAAAATGAGACAAGGCTGTCCCAAAATGGGACAACGATACCTATTCAATCTACCTATTCATTAAATGATGATGAAGATAAGAGGAAAAAAGACGAAAGGTTTCCTGGTAATAAGTATCCTAAAGAAGTCTATGAACAGGCTTTCAGTATTTATGCAAAATTTTTAAGGCCTATACCAAGTATGGGTATCCAGGAATCAATCATGGCGTGTGTGGATGATTATGGGTTAGATAAGTTTAAAGAAGCTGTAAAAAAAGCAGCCAATAATAATGCAATAAGTTTTAGTTATATTGAAACCGTGTTAAACAATCAAAGAAAGGACGGTGAAAAAAATGGAAAAAAACGAGTTAATTCCTGTGAGCATGTTCATAGGTCCGTTGATGAAACTAAAGGCAACAATAGAAAAAGCAAAAGGCAAACCAGTCAACAACTTGGTCAGTATGTCTGAGCAGGATCGTGTTGATGAATATAATTCTCAACGTGGAGATTTAGAGGGTTATCGATGCGCTGCATGTAGAAATCGTGGCAATTATGCTGTTCTGGTTGAGGGTGTTATGTCAATTCAGCAATGCAAATGTATTGAGATAAGAAGATGTATACGCCTTATGAAAGAATCAGGAATCAGCTCTGCCTATACATTACAAAATTTTAAAGTCAGTTCAGAATGGCAAAGGAGCCTGCTGGCTATGGCTAATAGATTTCTGTTATCTCCTGGTTGCTGGTTCTATGCCGGCGGACAGGTTGGTAGCGGCAAAACTCATATCTGCACTGGCATAGTGAGAGAATTGCTGCAACAAGGTTATCCTGCCAGGTATATGTTATGGCGTGATGTTTCGGTAAAGATTAAGGCAGTTGTCGGCAGACCTGAGGAATATGCAGCTCTTGTTGAACCTTTGAAAACAGTCGAAGTTTTATATATCGACGATTTTCTTAAAAGTAACACAGAGCCGACACCGGCAGACTTTAATCTTGCTTTTGAAATTTTAAATGCCAGGTATAACAGAAGACTGGTGACAATCATCAGCTCAGAGTATTTTCTCGGTGAAATTACAGAGATGGATGAAGCTGTTGGTAGCAGAATATATGAACGCACAGCAGGCTGTCTTATCAATATTGCACGAGACAGTAGGCGAAATTATAGGCTGCAAAATATTACCAGGTTATGACATGCGTTGCGGCAACAGCGTATGTCCGATTAAGGTTGACGAACGGAGGCAACAACAATGAGAAAACCGGAAGAGATTAAAAAATTTATGGAAAAACCGATAGTTTATGACTTATTTCATGTGATTGCCCAAGATTGTATTCAATGCTTACCTTATGAGTACGCAAAAGAATTTCTTGCTAAATGTGTAACAGCAGACGACTGGGATGTGCTATTCCATCGAGATGATGCAGAGATTATCAATGAGATTATAAAATTTCTTCCGCTTGCTTATGAAAAAGCGAAGAATCAAGAAGTATTGACGTCTATACGAAGTATACACCATTTTCTCGCATGGTTTTATTGTTTAGGTAATGATGAGATGGTTAGTGTTATTTATTACATGTTACATAATGATTACAAATTTTACGGAATGCCAATTTTACGTCGTATAGAAAAATGGCTTCGTGATAATGGCCATTTGAAAGGAGAAGTAAAGCATGAATAAAATTGTACTTTTGGGCCGGTTAGTACGTGATCCGGAGGTCCGCTACACTCAGACCGGGAAAGTGGTTACTCAGATTACCGTTGCAGTTGATAGACCTTTTGCCAATCAGGAAGGCCAAAGGGAAGCAGATTTTATTCCGGTTATTTTTTGGGGTAAGCAGGCTGAGGCTGTAGGTAATAACTTCAAAAAAGGACAGCGTATTTTGCTTGAAGGTCGTCTGCAGATTCGAAGTTATGATGCAAAGGACGGCTCTAAACGCTGGGTAACTGAGGTCATTGCAAACAACTTCGAGTTTATTGAACGGAAAGAAGCTTCTGCGACTGATGGAGCTGCTGGCCACAGTGCTATGGACAGTTTTGGACAGGAAATTCCTGGCGTTCCTTTTGATGAAGAAATCCCTTTCTAAATCATGGAATGCGATTGGAGAACCGGCTGGTATGTATTGGCTTATGCGATACTTTCGCGAAAGTATTGCTGCCCAGAAAAAGCCTATTTTGAGTTTATGAATGTCGGTAGCGGTCAAAGACCCTATACAGCGTACTGGGTTACAAATGAAATGCTGGAAGAAATGCTGCTGCAGCGTCAAGAACTTGGAAATAGGAAGGCTGCTGAACTGTATGGTATCGAGGCAAAAAATTTCTGGGTTATGCTGAAAAGATATAAAAATCATAAGGTGTGAGAATTATGATGGCTGAAAAATACGATTTCAAGGAGCGAAAATATAAAAAACATATTTTGCCTGCTGGTGCTGCTATGGACCGTGATAACCTGGAAGAGTATGTTAATTGTGCGAATTGCGGTACACATGTTAAATATGGTGAAAGCTACACAAGCCTGACGATACACAATTTATATGGCATTGGCTACTGTGTTTGTGGGCAATGTCATTCTGTTGAGCTTGCGGATGCAAGCAGATATCCAGGAAATCCGGATAGTTAGTCTTAGATTAGGAGCAAAATAAGAATGTATGTGTTAAAAAAATGCCCCTTTTGTGGAAGAGCCGGGGAAATTATTTATGACGATAATGATGTTTATGAGTATGTTCCTATTTGTACAAATGAGAATTGTATTGGGCATTATATATACCATATAAGTTTTAAAACGGAAGAAGAAGCGGCCCAAGCATGGAACAGGAGGTATGAAGAATGCTCGAATACCAAGCAATAATGATAAAGGAGTGGTAAACATTGAAATGTGAAACATCACAAGTAAAGATAGAAAAATTTGCTAAGCAAATAGTAAGAGAGCTGGCAACGTGGGAAAACTATAGAGTTTATGGAGGGCAAGACCCTTTTTATTCTGACGGGGTAAATATGAATCTTATTCGACAGCATATTATTTCTTATAAAAATGATATTAGAGATTTATGTGCAGAGAATAATATAGACTTGCCGATAGAATACTATTTGCCAACGCCGCAAAAAGTAAATGATGACTACATGGTTAAAAATAACCCTTATTTTGAAAAAAGGAAAAACAATATCGAAGAGTTCGGGGGTAAAGTAACTATAAAAGTTCCAGAAGCTTGTGATCTGAAACAACAGGAGATTTTTTAAGGTAAATATAGTTATTTTAATAGGAGATAAAGCAGATGAAATATTGTATTAAAGATGTGCTTCCTATAGATGTTTTCATCAAACTTTTAGATATTAGCTTGGATAACTGGGATAAGGAGTGGTTTTATGAAGATAGGGCTGGTGGACGTTGATGGCCACAACTTTCCGAATCTCGCGTTAATGAAAATATCAGCCTGGCATAAAGAGCATGGAGATAGTGTTGAGTGGGCTGGAAGTTTAGAACATTATAATGGTGTTTATATTGCTAAGGTGTTCGACTTTACTCCGGATGACTTGCATGCATATCAAGCTGACGAAATTATCAGAGGCGGTACTGGATATAATCTTTCCAGTCGATTGCCGGAAGAAATGGAGCATATATATCCTGATTATGAACTATACGGGATTACTGATACAGCTTATGGCTATTTAACAAGAGGATGCCCGCGGCAGTGCCCGTTTTGCATAGTATCAAAAAAAGAGGGCTGTATATCGGTACAAGTTGCTGATTTGGCAGAATTTTGGAACGGACAAAAATTTATAAAATTACTTGATCCCAATTTGCTTGCCTGCTCTGATTGGCAAGAATTATTGCAGCAGCTAATTGATAGTAAAGCTTATGTTGATTTTACTCAAGGATTAGACATTAGGCTCATAACTGATGAGAAAGCAGCCATGATTAAACAATGTAAAATCAAGATGCTGCACTTCGCATGGGATAATCCAAGTGATATTAGGACATATGAACTTCTTAAACAATACAGCAGTGCTTTTGGGTCAGATGAACGGAAAAAACGAGTATATGTTTTAACTAACTTCAATAGTAGCCATAGCGAAGATTTAGAAAGAATTTATAAATTGGTTGATATTGGTTATGACCCGTATGTAATGATTTTTAATAAGTTCAATGCTCCGGTGCAGACGCGGTATCTGCAGCGATGGTGCAATAACAAGATTATTTTCCGAACTCAACCGGATTTTTCAAAATATAATCCAAAGATTGGATAAAGAAAATATAAATTAATTGATAGAGTTTGGAGTAGAAAATGAATAAGATGGATGATGATTCGTTATGAAATGTTGTTATGAATGCCAGAATAGACATAAGCTCTGTCATTTATTTTGTCTGACTTACCAAAAAGAACGGTTTGTGAATATTATGATGGCAAAGCTAAGTAAGCGAGGCCGTGAGGCTGAATATCTCGAACGTGATCGGGTATTAGCTAATCGTGATAAATGGCAAGCAAAAATTCGAAGGGGGCGAAGATAATGGGCATGAGCCGTAAGTTTAATAGGCAAAAAACTATGATGCCAAAAATAAATAAGCCACCGCAGGCACATGGAATTTGGCTTTCACAAAAAGAATACGAAAAGCTGAAACAAGATATAACTAATGATGTAAGCCGGGATGCTATAGCTAAGGTTTTAAGTATTTCATGCTGCTTGTTGCTTTTTCATTTTGGAGAGCTGCGCAAAAAAGACACCAGGCTGCAGAAATATCATGATATGTTCAAGGAGCTTCTGGAAATTGCAGATAAACCAACACAAGAAATGCTTGAAGCAGAGCAGAAGTTATTCGAAGTAACAGGAACTAAAATTATAAGGGAGGAGAAATAATGCCAAGACAAAGACCTGGACAAAATCCGGAAACAATAATTCAAAACCAAGTCAGAGAGCTGCTGCGCATGGATGGTTGGTACGTCATCCGGCATCAACAAGGCTTAGGCAGTCATCCAGGATTATCTGATTTAACAGCTATCAAGGACGGTAAGACTATTTACGTTGAAATCAAAACGCCTAAAGGTTATCAGTCTGACCGGCAGAAGCAGTTTCAGCATGAAATTGAAACACATGGTGGAATTTATGTTCTTTGCCGGCGTGTGGAAGATATTCAGCCGTATCTTACACGAACAATGAATTTATTTTAATTGGAAAGGGGGCGCTGTATAGTGCGTCGTGAAACAAGGCAATACATTTGCGCTGAGTTGATAAACTATCAGCGCTCCAAAAATGAAATTCAACGTATCTGTGGGCGGTTGGATGATCTGGCACTATGGCCGGCATATTCCAAGGATTATACTCTTGAGCAAAGAATGTATCTGCAGGACCGTTTGTATATGCTCAAAAAAATAACCGACGCTATAAGCGTAGCGGTTAAAGAATTATCCGACGAAGAAAGAGCGGTTCTTGAACTGAAATTTTGGCATGCACGACCAAGACCAACAGATAATGAAATTGCTGAACGACTTGGAATGAGCCGCAGCACATTATATAGATACATTAATACTATTTGTCGTAAAGTAGGAATGCGGTTAGGGTTAGATATTTAAGCTGGGTGTATCCCAGCTTTTTTTATTTGATATAAGGTGATAGAATTATATAAAAATTGATTAGGAGTTTTATATGAAAAATATTAATTTAGTTAAATGGGCAAAAAGAATGATTATAGCTGCTTTTTTAATGCCGGTTTTGGTGGCTGGCTTTTTTAGGGTACCTTATCCGGATTATTTTAATGGTTGGCTTGGATTAGAAGATGCTGGTGCCGCATCAGACTTTTTTTCTGGATCAGTTACTCCTATTTTGACATTAGCAGCATTTTTTTTACTTTTAGAAAGTTATAATTTGCAGAAGGAAGAATTAAAACTTACTCGCCAAGAAATGACAAAAAGTGCTGAAGCATTGGAACAACAACGTCAAATTATGGAAGAAGAAAGAAAGCTGGCGAAAAAAAAGAGTGATTTAGAAACTTTTATAATTTTGCATAATAGTTTAATGCAGAAAACTAAAGTAGCAAGTTGCGAAAGTGCTTCTGATTTTTATAAATTGAATACACATACATATATACAACCCGCAAGAGAGTTGAAAAAATACAATGTCAATGATTATGGTGAATTTTTACGTAAGATT
>OOBZ01000149.1_pt1 | contig 57417 bp, 52 predicted proteins | sample 1671601 | NCBI WGS metagenome assembly OOBZ01 (sample SAMN06348173, study PRJEB24527) | human gut metagenome | biome: human gut; feature: ankylosing spondylitis patient; material: feces | host: Homo sapiens | place: China | collected 2015-10
GATTCAAGTGTGACTGGAGTTCAGACGTGTGCTCTTCCGATCTCTTTTTGACTGACATAATCTGTTGATAATTAAAATTTGGAACTGTATGAACTCTGCAAAATTAACCTTTTTTCATCAAAATGAAATAGTTTCCGAATATATTTTCGTTTCTTTGTGTGAGGAAGCGGATTTCCTGCTCCCCAATTCGAGAGTTTACCCATACGATGTATCTGAAAAGACTTTCCCTGCTCAACTTTAAAAACATCCACGAAGCGCAAATCGACTTTTCGCCACGGATCAACTGCTTTGTTGGCGACAACGGCACAGGCAAGACCAATCTTCTGGATGCGATTCATTATCTGTCGATGTGCAAAAGTGCGTTTGGCCTTTCAGACGCTCAGTGCATACGTCATGGAGAGGGAGGCTTTGTAGTCAATGGCATCTATACGATCAGCGATGAGCGGAACGAAACCATCGTATGCACCTACCAACGAGGCAATGCCAAAAAGCTGAGCCGTGGAGGCAAGGAGTATGACAAACTATCGGATCACATCGGGTTATTGCCGATTGTCATGATTGCACCGTCGGATACAGCCCTCATTAACGAATCGGGAGAAGAGCGGCGCCGTTACCTCAACTCGCTTATTTCCCAGTTGGATCGTGACTATCTCGCCACGCTGATCAAATATAACCGCATTTTGGCCGAACGCAACAAACTGTTGAAAAACCAGACGGTTTCCAATTTCAACGAGATGCTGGAGGTATTTGACATGCAATTATCCATGTTGGGAGACAGCCTGCACAAGCGCCGCCAGACGTTAATCGAAGAGCTTGCGCCTCTTGTCGCAGAGGCCTACACAAAGTTGTCAGGAGACCGAGAACAGGTGGAGTTGAGTTATCGTTCCGAACTGAACGATACGCCGATGGAAGAGCTGTTAAACCAATCCCGCCAAAAGGATCTGATCAACCAGTTCACCACTTGCGGGGTTCACCGGGACGATATTCGCATGAGTATCGGAGGCTACCCACTGCGAAAGTATGGTTCACAAGGGCAACAAAAGTCATTTCTGGTTGCTTTAAAGCTGGCTCAATACGACTTGGTCATGACCCACAGCAATCGACAACCGATACTGTTGCTGGATGACATTTTCGACAAGCTCGACATGCAACGGGTCGAACAGTTAATCGGCATGGTCTCCGAGGAACGTTTCGGACAGATTTTCATCACGGACTGCAACAAGGTCCGGCTTGTCGGCATTCTGCAAAGCAACAGATGCGATTATACGCTGTTCAATGTTGCAGACGGCAGTATTCTTCCCGCACAGACCAACGACATCGAAACTGCTCTTTAACCCATAGGGAACAAACCTCTTCGAATAAATTTCCGTATAGCGACTTGGCTCCATGAGACGTAAAGACCCCATACGAATCGGTGATGCAATCTCTGAGATGTTTCTTTCAGTGCCACACATTGCACGCAAAATTGCCGAAGCCAAAATACCCGACCGATGGCCGCAATTGGTCGGACCGGTCATTGCCGCATACACCACACACATGGAGGTTCGCAACAGACGTCTTTTTGTCTATATCAGCTCTTCAGTAGCCCGACACGAGGTATTCATGCGGCGGGAAACTCTAAAAGATGAGATCAACCGTCTTTCAGGCATCGATGTGATCTCTACCATTATTGTCAAATAGCGCAAACATTAACCGCTATTTTCGCATTCTACCCATTTGGGTACTATTCAGAGACCAACACCTGTTCAACTTTACATTCCCATCTACATACCTTTATAATCGGGTATAATTTTGCTTTTTTTCATCCTTTGGACTCACAACTACACGAATAAAGAAATGGGGAAAGAATCTTACTTGATTCTTTCCCCATTTCAAACTATAGATCCGATAAGTCCTTCGGCTTAATCTTATCCGCTACCATTATTTTACAGTGGCAGGCTTGTTGAGTTTCAGCGTACCTTTAACCGGTTTGTTGAGTTTAGTGGTATCACCAGGGATAACATCAACAACTTTTACATTGAACTGCAAAGCCTGGTTCGGGCCGATCACCGGAGCTGCACCACGCTCGCCATAAGCCAAGTTAGACGGAATCCACAAGTTGATTTCGCCACCTTTACCAACCAACTGCATACCTTCAACCCAGCCAGGGATCATACCCTGCAATGGGAATTTCACCGTATCTTTTGAAGATTCGAATACCTGACCGTTTTTGAGTTTACCCTCATAAACCACTTTCAAAGTATCAGCTGCAGTAATTTTGGCCGCATCACCCGGAGTTACGATCTCATACAACAGACCTGAAGCGGTCTTCTTAACATTGGCATTGTTTTTCTCAACGTCCTGCAAGAATTTTTCGCTGGCCTCTTTCTCTTTCTTCGGCAGACGAACCATATAGTATTCACGCAAAAATTCATCAGCCTGAGTAAAAGACATCTTAGATGAATCTTGCGACAGACCGGCTTTAATACCTGCTACAAACCGATCTACATCCCAAGTACTATCAATCCGTGCTCTAAGAACATTTCCATACGTTACTCCCATTGCATAAGCCACTGAATCAGCTTCTGCTTTTGCAGTTCCTGCACCGGCTCCGCATGAGCTGAGCACCAACGCTGCAAAGGTTCCGAAAATTGCAATCTTTTTCATTGTGTGTTTAAATCTAAAATATAATTGTTTAACGTCTCTTTCTCAAAATTAGTATATCTCTTCGACCAAATAATATGGAGTCTGAAAATGCGAATGCAAACATAAATAAATTCAGTGAATTGAGAGCACCTTTCGCAAAATAATTTTCAGCATTTGCCATTCCCCATGGGTCAACATTCTGTTCGAGCTTTTCGCAGGGCAAATTGCAACCACACCAGTCCCAACACGGCGGCCAGGGTCGAAGCGGCCAGGACGGCAATTTTACCTGCTGCAATAAAGGATGGAGTCGCAAACGCCAGATTATCAATAAAGATCGACATGGTAAATCCGATCCCCCCCAAGCAGGCTACTCCGGTTAACATTTTCCAGTTCACACCGTGAGGTAATGTAGCCAGCCCCATACGCCAAACCAGCCAGCTCATCAGCATAATGCCCAATGGTTTCCCGATAACCAGCCCCAGAATAATACCCAGACCTTGCGAACTGTGTAAAACGTGTAAATCCTCCGGGCCAGCAAATTCCACCCCTGCATTGGCCAATGCAAAGACCGGCATGATAAAAAACGCTACTGTATGATGCAAAGAGTGTTCCAAACGCTGGGCCGGACTAATAGTGCTGGCCGTCACTTTTCGTTTCATCAGCAGGGTCCGCAACTGGCGTGGATTGCAAAGCACCTCGACTCCGGGAATATCCCGATGGCGGAATTCGTTGATAAAATGACGGGTTTTACGGATAAAGTAGGGTTTTGAATAGCGAGGAACCGCAGGGATAGTCAGCGCAATCAGGACACCGGCGATCGTGGCGTGCACTCCCGAATAGAGAAAGAGGATCCACAGCACAATACTCGGTATCAGATAAAATTTCATTGCATAGACGTGCAGACGATTCAACAGGATCAGGAACAGGAAAACAACACCGGCTGCAATCAGCAGGGTCACGTTAATTTCCGTTGAATAAAAGAGAGCGATCACCAAAATAGCTCCGAGGTCATCGACAATTGCCAACGCCGTCAAAAACACTTTTAAAGACAGCGGGACTCGATTTCCCAAAAGCGACAATACGCCAATGGCAAAGGCAATATCGGTAGCCATCGGTATTCCCCAGCCTGAGGTAGCCTCTCCGCCTGCGTTGAACAACAGATAGATAATGGCCGGAAAGAGCATACCGCCAATTGCCGCCGCAATGGGCATAGCGGCTTTACGCGGACTTGAGAGTTCGCCAGCGATGATTTCGCGTTTGATCTCCAATCCGACATAAAAGAAGAAGATGACCATCAGACCGTCATTGATCCAATGTTCAATACTTTTTGACAGGGCGAAGCCATCGAACCCGATGGTAAAATTACGGTGCAATATGCCGTAATAGCACTCTTTTGTGGCCGGGAGATTCCCCAGCAAGAGGGCCAATAGCATAAAGATCACCAACATCACGCCTCCAGCCCACGGGCTGTGCATGAACCAGTAATAGCGTTCTGAAAAGAGATAGATTCTGCGACGCAGAGCAAAACTTACATGACGGGCCATAACATTCGGCTTTTACAATTTAATGGGTCAAAAGTTTAGGGAGGTCACTTTAAAGTTTGGGAGGTCTCAGGCAAAAAATTTACTATTACAATTACATTTTTTACAAAACGATTCGACCGACAGCATTCACAATGGAAACACCCACAGAGTTCCACGATCAAATCATCGTCTATTTATTTTATTGACAGCGCTACAGCAATAGCTCACATACAAAGTGCAAGTACACTTCATCGCTTAGCATTTGGCCACAAATACCGGTCTTATCAAAGGCATTCGGTCCGGCATTAAGTTAAACGAAACAAAGCCCTCTTTCTGTATCTACATCTATGCGGCAGCTATCTGCAAACGAATTCAGAATTCAGAATTCAGAACACAGAAACATATAATCTGTCTTCTTAGTATTTATTTATGCTTTCAATGCCAAGTTGCACAATTTATACAAAATACGTGCCCCAACATTGGCATCCCACTCCTCTTCGTGAGAGGGGGCCACTTCACAGAGGTCGAAACCGACAATCTCACGTCCCGACTCGACCACAGTTACCAGCAGATAAACCGCCTCCCGGAAGGACAGTCCCCCCGGCACAGGTGTTCCCGTATGCGGACAATTATCCGGACTCAAGCCATCAATATCAAAGCTGACATAAACCTGTTTTGGAAGCGTTTCGACAATTCGGTTACAAACCTGCTGCCACGTTTCACCGGCAAATCCAGCTGCGGCCAATTCATGGTCAGGGAACTGTACCACACGTTTATCCGCACGTGCCGTTTCAAGCTCTTCGTCGCAAAAATCACGAATACCCACCTGCACCAACGCTCCGATTCCAGGAGCCTCCTGCAACGCATTGTACATAATCGAGGCGTGTGAATAGGTAAAACCTTCGTAGGCCTTTCGCAGGTCGGCATGAGCATCGATATGCAACACACCTACGCCGGGGTATCGTTCAGCCATCACTCGCATCAGTCCCAACGGCACGCTATGGTCACCGCCTACGACACCCACCTTTTTTCCGGCCTCGACCCATCGTTTCGACTCCTCGTACACATATTGGTTCAGCTCCTCCGAAGCCTTGTTGATCCGACGCAGACGGCGTTGTATAAAATCCGAATCGAGAGCGCCTCCATTTTCCAAATGGGACATGACCTGCAAGGCCTCCTGACGCAACCGATTACTGCGTGGATTCAGCGTATCATCCATCTCCAGAGTACCAATACCCTGTTCCCATCCGCCTGGGTTATGCACATCGTAAAGATCTACCTGCATGGAGGCATCCAGAATCGCATCCGGAGCCTGAGCGGTACCTCCACCATAAGAGGCTGTCACCTCCCAAGGCACCGAGAACAGCACCAACTTAGACTCTTCAGGGGTAAACGGCATACCGAAATAGCAACCATTATTAATACCGGGAGCATTGGGATCAAAATCCGCCGGGATATGTTTTTCCATAGTCAATGATTTTCTGTTTTCAACTCATCAAATGTGACGGTAAAATTTTTATACTATACATACACTCTCAACATACTCTACCCAATAGACTGTCCGTATTTCTCTACTGCAAGCAATAGCTGCAACAGGAAAATATCGAATAAAAATTTCACCTCAACGACCCAAAGATACGAAAAATTAACAACCTACTGACAGAGTTTCTTTTGCTGACGCTTCTCACCATCTGACGGTCTTCGATTAGATAGCTCCAACCCAACATTTCTGCATGGATTTTTCTCATATTTTCCCGCTTTCGCCACAATATCACCCACCGGGAAACGTTATATGTACAGATGGCCGGTATCGTTGTGAAACAGAAGCCGGGAATCTGTTTTTCATAATCAATACATTAAGTTGGGTGGCTGCCGCCGTGGACAATCGTTCACGGCGGCAGTTTTTTTATACATGGCTTATCACATTCCGCACACTGTTCCTGTTTCAAGGCTCTGATTGCACTCTCCATGGCCTCAAAATACAACACCGCCCCAATCTTCACTACATAATACCTTCAAGTTTTATTAAAAGATATCATTCCCGCCAATCACCTCCAAAAGCAAAACTCACTCCCATACATGTTCATCAGATACGACAAAATCCTTGCTTCGTGTCCCGCACGGGTCTATCTTATCCATGCAACATAATCGGACAATCCACAACTGAATTACTCTGAATCTCGACCTAATTTTATTGTCAAAAAGAGCCCATATACCATCAAGCACAGTTCCAATATCAAACCGACCTGTCCAGGCAAGCCAATGGCTTTATCCCTCCCTACACCCCCATTACGTTTCATTCCACATCCCAGTATAAACTCAATAACGATTAGGGCACTCACGAAATACAGTTCTACTCCTCTACTCTCCGTCAGTTCAATAAAACGACCAAACATCAACACGATACGCCAATTAATCCCACACAAGCAATACAATCTCTATCAGATTTCTCTATTTTTGCTCAAAATAGCCAATACACGATCAAATACACCATCGAACTATGCAGTCACGACCTCTTATTGTAGCCGATTGCGACATCCCGTTTTTACAAGGCGTACTCGAACCCTACGCAGAGGTACGCTACCTCAAAGGGAGTGAAATCACAGCACAAGATGTTCAGAATGCCGAAGTGCTGATTACCCGAACCCGGACGCAATGCAACGAAAAACTGCTTGCCGGGTCTCGAATGAGATTAATTGCAACGGCAACCATCGGCTTCGACCACATCGATCTGGACTACTGTCACACCCACGACATCCAGGTGACCACCGCCGCAGGGTGCAATGCACGGGGCGTTCTCCAATATGTTATGGCCGTACTGCTTCGTTTCGCAGCCGCTGAAGGATGGCAGCCCCAACAACGCACATTAGGCATCGTTGGGGTCGGGCATGTCGGTTCACTGATCGCTGAATATGGCAAACTGTTCGGATTCCGGGTTCTTTGTTGCGACCCTCCCCGTATGAGAGAAAATCCGTCATTAGGATTTCTGTCTCTTGAGGAGTTACTTCCTCAATGTGATATAGTCACCCTACATGTCCCCTATTCCCAAACCGGACCAGACCGTACAGCAGGAATGGCCTCATCGGATTTTTTCGCTCAAATGCGTTCCGGTGCCGATTTTATTAACTGCTCCCGAGGACCTGTCATGCAAGATGAAGCTCTGTTGCAAGCACTTCGTTCCGGCAAACTGAACCACATTGCTATTGACACCTGGAATCATGAACCAAACCTCGATCCGGAACTGTTACAACGTGCACTGTGTACGACGCCACACATTGCCGGCTACTCGATTCAGGGGAAAGCCGCCGGTACTGCGGCTGTAGTACAAGCAGTTGCTCGACTGTACGGATGGCCCCTCCAAACATGGTATCCGAACGAGGTAACCCCAACCATACCCAACCACACCATCACGTGGGTTGACTTGCAGCAAGAAATGGGTCATTATTTTGACATTGTATCCGAAACCGATGAGCTCAAATCCCATCCGGAACGATTCGAACAGATGCGAAACCACTATACGTACCGTACTGAATTTTTTTAGTATCTTTGTCGCAGATTTACAGCATCCAACCATGTATAAACAGATCATTCGGCCACTGCTTTTTCAGCTCTCACCCGAAACAATACACCATCTGGTCGTGTTAGGCCTGCGCATTCTCCATTACATTCCCGGAGGACGTTTACTGTTGCGTGCCTGCTTTTCGATGCGCCATCCATCGCTCGAACGTGAGGTATTCAGCATACGGTTTCCCAACCCCATCGGATTGGCCGCCGGTTTCGACAAAGATGCAGAGGTCTATGAGGAGATAGCGGCTATGGGGTTCGGCTTTGTAGAGGTCGGGACCATCACTCCATTGCCTCAACCCGGCAATCCGAAACCTCGTTTGTTCCGGTTGCCAGCCGATCATGCCCTGATCAACCGCATGGGATTTAACAACCAGGGGGTAGCCAGTGCCGTACAACGTTTTTATAGGAGAGACAGACTCCGTCCCAATCGCCGGTCGGTCATTTTGGGAGGTAACCTCGGCAAGAATACGCTGACTCCGAACGAAAAGGCTCCGGCAGATTACCTGCGTCTGTTCCGCAGTCTGTATGAATATGTCAACTACTTTGTCATCAATGTCAGTTGTCCGAATATCGCCAACTTAGCCTGTCTTCAAAACAAAGAGAATCTAAAAACCCTGTTGCAAGGATTGATCGAATTCCGCCGTGGTCAGAATCACTACCGTCCGATCTTATTGAAGATTTCTCCCGATCTTAGCAAGGAGCAGGTAGATGAGATGATTGAAGTGCTGATCGAAAACGGGTTGGATGGAATCGTTGCCACGAATACAACCACACGTCGGGACGGACTGCAAACTCCTGCGGATTTGGTCGCAGAGATTGGCAAGGGAGGCATGAGCGGAGGTCCGTTAACAGAGCGCTCCCTGGAGATGGTACGTTACATTCACGAAAAGACCGAAGGACGATTCCCCATCATCGGGGTAGGCGGTATCATGACCGAAGATGATGCCATTGCCATGCTGAATGCTGGAGCCAGCCTGATCGAGATCTATACCGGATTCATTTATAATGGTCCATGTTTTGTCAAACGCATCTGCAAACGTCTCAAAGAGGAGGCTATACGCAAAGAACATGAAGCTCAACAGGCTGCAAAAGCTGCCGAAAAGGAGCAACAGACTCAAGAACCCTCTCAGGACAGTAAACAAGCTTCTAAAGAAGAGGCCGAAGCCAGTCAAGTTGATGCAGGCTCCAATTCCCAGGCATCGTCTGCTGAATAGCCGTTTTTGCCACACAACGGGGCACTGTTTGTTGAACAACGACACATACTACGCTTGTTAACGGCTACACGTTGATAGCTGCTGATCCATTTAAAACAAAGCAGTTAATAGCTTATTACAGATAATAACTCATTCGCCCTATTAACGCAATCGGGAACGAAAAAGGCGACAACAAATACGCACTGTTGTATCGGCTTGCCCCTTCAGAGAAATTTTGATTCTCGATCACAACAACAAGGGTAAGCCTACAGTCATCCCAAGCCTAAGGATGCTGTCCTCGATATTCGAACCTGATGTTTGCCAGCGTGCAGCAACACTACCAGACCGCATCACATTCCCTGAAACTCTCACAATCAACCAACTATAAAACGGCGCATTTGCGCCGTTTTTCATTTTTAAGAGCACAATGATGTGCATCTAAATTGGGAAAATTGGTTTGTGCCTGTTCTTCATTCATAAACAGCGTTTATCGCTATCACTTATTTTCGTGTACACATTCTGTGCTCTTTCTCCTTTGTCGTCATCCCTGAAAGCCCCATTCAATGAAACGGCACATTTTTACACAAGCATATTCTCATCCCTCCCCAATAACCCAATAAAATACAACCCTGCCTCGATAACATTACCGATCGGGATTGCCAACCACTATGCTGCAATGCAAAAACGAGAGCCGATCGCTTCTATCGGATTACCGTCCCATGTCCAATTTACTGTGAAAATTTCTTCCGGAAAATCGCTAATATTTTTTACTTGAAACGGATTACACAGTTGATTCGATCACTACTTTTGCAAAACAAACGATTGACACAAACATGCAAGCAGAAATCATAACTATCGGTGACGAACTGTTGATCGGACAGATCGTCGATACCAACTCAGCCTGGTTAGGCAGTACACTGGGAGATGATGGAATCAAAGTCATTCAAATCACCTCGGTACAAGATAATGCAGCACAAATTGTCCAAGCTGTAAATGACGCACTGTCACGTGCCGACATTGTCTTAATGACAGGAGGACTCGGTCCGACCAAAGATGACATCACCAAAAAGACATTGGCCGAAATGTTCGGTATGAAATTGGTACGTAACGAGCAGGTTTACGAAATGGTCGGCAAGCAATTGGCGCTGCGGGGTATTGCGTTTACCGAGCTCAACCAGGGGCAAGCTCTTGTTCCCGACGGCTGCACGGTACTTCCGAACAGGAATGGAACTGCACCCGGCATGTGGTTCGAACGGGACGGCAAAGTTCTGATCTCCATGCCTGGTGTACCTTTCGAGATGAAAGCACTGGTCAAAGATGAGGTATTGCCCCGTTTGCGTAAACATTTCGCACTCGATGCCAATGTCCACCGCACAATCATCACATTCGGACTGGCAGAATCGATCTTGGCCGATACGATTGCATCGTGGGAAGAGGCCCTGCCCCCATATCTGCATTTGGCCTATCTGCCTAGTGCACTCTGTATTCGACTGAGACTTTCAGCATATGAAATCGACCGACAAAAGGCTGAACAGGAGATCGAAAGCCAAATCGGGAAGCTCTCAAAAGTAATTCCTCATTATATTATCGGTTCTGAAGATGACTCTTTGGAATCAGTAACAGGAACTCTGTTGAAGACTCGTGGAGAGACCCTTGCCACCGCAGAATCGTGTACAGGTGGCAATATAGCCCATCGATTTACGGCAATGCCGGGAGCCTCGGAATATTTCAAAGGTGGTGTCGTAGCCTATTCAAACGAAGTCAAAATAGCCCTGCTCGGTGTGGATCCCGAGAGTCTGAATCGCTATGGGGCTGTCAGTCAAAGCGTCGCTGAACAGATGGCAGAAGGGGTTCGTCGTGCCACTGGTGCCACTTATGGCATCTCAACCACAGGCATTGCCGGTCCTACCGGAGGCACTCCGGAGAAACCAGTCGGAACCGTATGGATGGCTGTAGCCACTCCTAACGGCGTCTTTTCTCGGCGCATGGTTTTTGGCTCGGTACGCAGCCAAAATATCGAACGGGCATCGTCGAACTGCATAAACTTGTTGCGTTTACAGCTGTTAGGCTTAGGAGATCTACCTCTCTGCGACAATGTATAATTGGGAATCATGAGGGCGATTTCACCACTTCCATTTAAGGAGATTTATCTCTGTTCCTATTGGGGCTTAATGTCAAATAAGCTCCAATAGGAACGACCTAAAACGGGATGCTACCGATCGTACAGACTCAATCGGTTCCCCTCAAAAGAGCGATATAAGCGGATACTCCTTTCCTAATCCGCAAATCTGTCACAACCGCCTATCCGCCATTACCACCATGTCGATTTCCCCAGACGCATTTTGTCAGCAAAAACCTTCACAATCGTTCCCGGATTTCAATCAACACGACACGAAAAGGAGCGGTAAATACGTTTTTTATGTATCTTTGAAAGAATAATTTTGCTGATCAAAATTTCTAATTACACGCATACCCACAAATCGTTATGACCATTGACACCGGAAACATTCTGTTAATAGGATCTATCTTATTATTTATCAGTATTCTCGCCGGAAAAGCAGGATACCGTTTCGGCGTTCCCATGTTATTGTTGTTTTTGGGAGTGGGCATGTTTTTCGGGAGTGATGGTTTGGGTATCCAATTCAACAATTCCGCTGCCGCCCAATTCATTGGCATGATGGCACTGAGCATCATTCTATTTTCCGGCGGAATGGATACGAAATATTCCGAAATCAAACCTATCGCTGGCCCCGGCATCATGCTGGCCACCATAGGCGTATTACTGACCGCTTTGCTCACCGGAACCTTTATTTACTACATATCGGGAGTTCTAACCGGTATCCCGAGTTTATCGTTTACCGAATCGCTGCTTCTCGCTGCGGTCATGTCTTCGACTGACTCCGCCTCTGTCTTTTCAATACTACGTTCAAAAGGACTGAAAATCAAAGAGAATCTGCGTCCCATGCTCGAGTTGGAGAGCGGAAGCAACGATCCGATGGCCTACATGCTGACCATTCTGTTGATTCAGATCATCCAATTCGGGGATATGAGTTTCATGCAGGCTGTCCTGATGCTGTTGCAACAATTCATTATCGGCGGACTGTTTGGCTATATTTTGGGTAGGTTGGCTCTTGTCATCATCAACCGACTCAACATCGACAACGAAGCCTTTTACCCCATCTTATTATTGGCATGCGTTTTCTTTGTCTTTGCATTTACCGATCTCTGCAATGGGAACGGCTATTTGGCGGTTTACATCGCAGGTCTGGTAATCGGCAACCACAAAATCCTCCACAAAAAGAGTATCCGAACCTTTTTTGATGGTTTTGCCTGGCTATTCCAACTGATCATGTTCCTTACATTGGGGCTTTTGGTCAATCCAACAGATTTGCTACCTGTAGCAGGAATTGGCTTGTTAGTTGGTGCCGCCATGATTCTGTTGACTCGTCCGATTAGCGTTTGGCTCAGCTTGCTCCCATTCCGTAAAATAAGTACACGGGCCAAATTCTATGTCTCATGGGTAGGTTTAAGAGGAGCCGTGCCGATCATTTTCGCTACCTACCCATTGATTGCCGGACTCGAACATGCCCCCACGATTTTCAACATTGTCTTCTTCATCACCATTCTCTCGTTATTGGTTCAGGGCACCACGGTCAATTACGCCGCACTATTGCTCAAATTGGGACATGTTGCCAAAACCCCAAAGAAAGAGTTTGGCATCGAACTCCCCGAAGAGATCAAATCCACCATGACCGAATTGACAGTCATCCCCGCCATGCTGGTTAATGGAGATCGGCTCATGGATATTGACCTGCCGGACAATACGCTGGCCGTGATGGTCAAACGTCGGGGACAATTTTTCATTCCGAGCGGCAAAACTCAACTGGCTTCAGGGGATATTTTGCTGTTACTTTCCGATTCGACGACCGATCTTCATGAGTTTCGCCACAAACAAATCGCAGACTAAGAGATAGATTCCGCGGCTAAATATTGCGAATCCGGATATTTTTTTCTAAATTTGTCGCTCCTTTTGGAGTAACCACATTTAAAAACGCTTAGTCGTATGAAAGTTTGTGAAATTACGGGTAAGGTGGCGCAGGTCGGCAACAACGTCGCCCACTCGAACAAAAAGACCAAAAGGCGTTTCAATCCCAATCTGAAAACCAAACGCTTCTGGAGCGAAGAGGAAGGACGATGGATTACGCTCAAGGTTAGCGCAGCCGGCATGAAAACCATTAACAAAAAAGGTCTGTCAGTAGCCCTCCGGGAAGCTGCCGCACCCCGCAAAGTTTATTAATCAAAAAGCTGAAACATCATGGCAAAAAAAGGTAACCGGGTGCAGGTAATCCTCGAATGCATTGAGCAGAAAGAGAGTGGTCTGCCTGGCATGTCGCGGTACATCACCACGAAAAACAAAAAGAACACCCCCGACAGGATGGAACGTAAAAAATACAACCCGATCCTGAAACGAGTAACCATTCACCGCGAAATCAAATAAGGTTGAATCATGGCAAAGAAAGTAGTCGCAACACTGAAAACGGGCACTGGTAAAGCGTTTACCAAGTGTATTAAGATGGTCAAATCCGAGAAGACCGGCGCTTACGCGTTCAAGGCTGAGATCGTTCCTAACGAACAGGTTAAGGATTTCTTCGCTAAAAAATAGGCGAAACGCATCTTAATACAAAAAGCTCCTTAAAATTTTAAGGAGCTTTTTGTATTTTTGGGGCTATAAGTTTGCCCCTATTGGGAAACTTCTGCTTTTGTGAAGACATTATGACGCTGGACGACATCAAAGATGCTGCACCCAGGTAATGTTCTTCAAGATATAACCAGCATATACAGGATCTCACTCCACAGGTGGGAATTGCTGAGTCAGACACGCGGCCCCGGCCGAAAATACAAACGACCAAAACACAAATCGATATGGGACTGTTCAATCTCTTTTCGAAAAAGGAGAATAAAGAGGATCTAAACAAAGGCCTCGCTAAAACCAAAGAGGGAGTATTTTCCAAATTAGCTCGCGCTGTCGCCGGCAAATCGAAGGTGGACGACGAGGTGTTAGATAACCTCGAAGAGATTCTCATCACTTCGGATGTAGGAGTGGATACCACGGTTCGCATCATCGAACGGATCGAAAAAAGGGTCGCTACAGACAAATATATGAACACCGCCGAATTGAATGCCATTTTGCGCGATGAGATTACGGCCATGCTCGAAGAGAATCGCAACAACGAAGGGGCCCTTTCATTCGAACGTCAAAACGGCAATCCGTTTGTGGTCATGGTCGTTGGCGTAAACGGTGTGGGCAAAACCACAACCATCGGAAAATTGGCCGCAAAACTCACCAAAGCGGGTAAGAAGGTCTATATCGGAGCTGCCGACACTTTCCGTGCAGCTGCAATCGATCAATTGGCCGTATGGGCAGAACGCGCAGGAGCCACGATGATTCGCCAGGAGATGGGTTCCGATCCGGCGTCCGTCGCATTCGACACGTTACGTTCAGCCGTAGCGAATAATGCCGATGTGGTATTGATCGACACGGCAGGTCGTCTGCACAATAAAATCGGATTGATGAACGAACTGACCAAAATCCGGAATGTCATGGCCAAAGTAATTCCGGACGCACCACATGATGTCATGTTGGTTTTGGACGGATCGACAGGCCAAAATGCATTTGAACAGGCCAAACAGTTCACCCAGGCAACGAAAGTCACCTCATTGGCGATTACAAAACTGGACGGCACAGCCAAAGGCGGTGTAGTCATCGGCATCAGCGATCAGTTTAAAATTCCGGTTCGTTATATCGGTGTAGGAGAAGGCATTGACCAGTTGCAGGTTTTCGACCGCAAAGAGTTTGTAGACAGCCTGTTCAGTTAGACTCAGTTAGGCTAAAATAACACACACTGTTTATTTTATGCAATCTTACTAAAGCCAGTGACGCAACTTGCTGCTCTATATTGCGTCATTTGCCATTATGTAACCGCATGAAAACATTGCGTACATTTGAATTATATTACACGCCCAGGTTTGGGCGTTATTTTTTACTGCCCAATCTACACGTAGAAAGTTTTTTGGGGAGGAGGGCAAAACGATCTAATACCCCTCACCTTCAACCATCCAAAACACGCTGATTCGCAACAGTTTTCACTACTATAAAAGCCGTATCAGCAACAGCTCGATCAAACAATTTTCAACACCATTCTACGCTAATAATCGCCATCGACATAGTAAATATCTTTGTTGTCCGATTCTGATTTGGTAATTGTATTTTTTTTCTTTGCCTGAATCTTTCCCAGATAGACCTCTTCATAATCTCGCACATAATCCGAGGATGGGACCACATTGACATCAAATTCCAATAACTTTACACTACTGGAATCAAAATTTCCGTATAGGCGAATCTGGTGCCGTGCGTAACCCAAATTTTTAAAACTGTCATACTTAAACAGCAGACGCTCTTTGTTCCCCGCTGGAATAATTCGTTTGGAATCATCGTACACGATACAGCCACATGAGGTTTGAATCTCACTTATAATCAATGGATTTTTTCCAGTATTGGTAACATCGTATGCGATCCACAGCTCATCTCCAAATCGAATTGGATAATAATGTCTGACCGGATCTTCAATAAACACAGATGTAGGTTCGACTCTTCCCGAGCAAGCAACCGCACCTGTCACAAGCCCCATCAACAGCAGCTTATACAAATTACCTCTTTTCATATATCTCTATTTCATCGCAAGCGACGGAATATCCCGTCGTTTTGCAGGATTGTACAACTATTTTCACACGATCACCGGCCACAGCTGGCAACTCAAAACGACAGAACTGTTTTGAAAACGGAACGGGTATCGAAACGAACGAACCTTCGCAACACCGTTTATCGTTAACCAATACATAAACCTCACCTGGCAGATCGATTTTCCATTGGGGAGCATACAAGAACCCTCCCGACACAACAATGGTACACGCTTCCCCTACTTCGCATTCTCCAACCACTACACCATTTCTGAACTGGTACCATCCGGTATGATAATCCGAAGGGAATCCATGAAAGCCGTCCGATAACTGGGGAATCGGTTGATCATTTGCCTCCGTCGAAGAGAATTTAAAATCAGTTTTCAGAGAATGATCAGTGGCAATGTATACATTGTACCTATTCCAAGAGTCGATATAGGCAGCGAGAGCGCCGTTCGCCTCTTTATAATATTTCATATCAGGGAAATCTGTATAACCACTCAAGTTACACAAACACTCCTCAACCTTTTCAGCATTGTATGGCAATCCATTAGGAGTTCTCATCAGTTCCAACAGGGTATAATTAAGCGCTGTCAGCAAACGGTTTAGCCGTACACGTTCATCTCCTGAGATCGTTTTGGAAACAGCATCTAAACGCGTATAAAAATTTTCAAATTCAGTCGGTATCAGATAGGCTTGAATAGCAGCATCGATTCCACCATAATATTCAAGAGCAAACGGATTCTGTGCAACCCGCTCCTCAAGAGTGTGACAATATTCGTAAATAGATGCCCCGGATTGTGGATAAAATTTATCGAGATACTTTTTGACAATCGAACTCCAGCTCAGGCTATCGCTTTTTAACATACTGGCGAGGGCGAATGTTTGCACATCATCCAATGAGGCATAATCATAACCACTACCATTATAAAAGACTCCCGCCACCCCCAGCTGTTTAAAAAATGCCAACCGTTTTTCCAGAACACCCAACACCGGGAAAGGAGTCAAATAATCATCAAAATTTCTCATATAGTCCCACACATAAATGTTGGGAGTCACTGCACGCCATTGTTTGATTTTGGCAGCGAAGTCTGCAGCCTGCGAAGTGGACTCAAACCCATAAGAGAGTGGAAAATCTATGGCACTGATGAGCACTCCAGTATTTTCAGGCATGTGCATCGACGGAGGATTCTTTGTCGTAAGGTAGGATGTGGTAAAAAAGCGATGATTGGGAAATCGTTCGGCCACTTTTTGCATCATCTTCACAACTGCCAGCGTTGCGGATTGAGCTGTATTTCCTGCTTGCCGACACTTCTCACACTGACAGACAATATTGTTATCATCGGGCATGATACAAAAGCGGTTTCCCTGTACCTGTCCTTTATTTGGTCCATTCTTTACGGTCCCATCGCCGTAATTGTCCAAAATATAGGCGACCAAACGGGTGTACAAATCCTCCGATGAAAAGCAGAATTGTCGGTGATCTCTCTTCCCCTGAGTCCAGGCAAACACCTCGTCGGAGGCCTCACCGTCCAACACCTTTCTTAAATTATGTCTCCACAAGCCCCAATCGTAATCAATATTATGCGAGGCATTGATAGCCATAAAATCGGGATCTGAGTTAGTCGGCGAGTAGATTCCCCGATATTCAAAAGCAAATGTTCCTTCACTCGTGCGATTCATATCCAACAAAGCCGGTGGAAGGTCAAGAGCCTCCAAATGGTCGTCGTATTGAGAGATCCAAGCTATAAACTGGTACAACAGCCACAACATCGAATCGGGATTTTTCGCCCGCAGCGTCAAACGATCCTTCTGACGTACAACGGCATACTCTGACATCATGGCAGGATCCACATCCACGACAATCTCCAATGTTGTTCCCTCACCCGAGATGGGCTGGGGCCGAGTTTTTCCTCGACGATCCAACTGCGACTGCAAATAGTCAGTCCAACGCAAATCATCGCCCTCCTCGTCCGCAGCCAACACGAGATAAGAATCGTACCTATTGTCCTGCGATTGCGGTTGGCAAAAACAGTTGGCCAAAGAGAAAATCAATACAACGACCCAACTAAACCTTTTCTTCATAAACTATATTTTTTTGCAGGACAACACATGCTCAACCGACAAACGATGTGGTTACTAAAAATAAAAACTAATATGGCTATAGATACTGAACATATTTTTGTATTTGGTCTGAATATCATTCACATAATCGTCATAAGTTCCGATCCGTTTACCATTTTGCGTATATAGAGTGCTGTACAGGAAATCAACTCCGATCAACATGTGTTTACCGATCAAATATCCGGCACCGAGTCCTGCAAACACATTAACCTTACTGAAACTACCCGGCATCGCATAGTCAATGACATCCAATTCGGGAGCTGTACCAACACCTACCGATCCTCGCACATAGGAGACACCATCACTTCCAGGAATGTACTTCAGTTGTACTGAGCTATTGAAATAGGGCTGTTTACCCATGACAAAAAAATCACCTTTCAATGTGAGAATCAGGAATTCATAAGATTTGGTTGCAGCGACACCGACATTCAACAGTGTCTCCTTTTTCCGTCCATTATTTTCTGGCACCCACATTCCTTCCGTAACACCAGATTCTGGATCCGTTGTCTCCTCCCAACGATAGTCAATTTGATCCTGATTTAAAGATCTGTACCCTGCGCTAAAATTGAGATTCCAATCTCGTTTTAAATCGTATCCGACAGACACATCCACCGAAAGTGTTGGGAAAAACTCATTGGACCATCCCACATACAGAGCAGAGGCCAATCTCGAAGAGAGTCGCCTACCCCATCCAGCGACCAACCGTACCGCTTGATCTCCCGGAACATTAACGCCAGATTCATCGACAAGATCCTCACGGGCCGTATAGGCAGGATTAAAAAAGAACTGATTTTTCTTATAGGTATAGGCATAACTCACATCCATGACAGGAGCGATCGAGCGACCATTCAAATAGCCACCGAATATAACGCCCATAGAGAGTTCATTCTTCATTTCCCGGCGTTCCAAAGCGATCAAATGACGTTTGAAATCTCTCGCCTCTGTGAGATCAGGTTTGTACTGGCTTTGATAAACATAGGCAGAATCATACAGTCCCTGTTTCTCATAAATCACCCCTTTGGCATAATAAAGACGATGATTATTCCGGTCGTAAACCAAAGCCGTATCGATCGAAGCCATTGCCTCATCGTATTGTCTCAATTTGATCAGATTATAGGCATTTGCTTCACTGCTGGCCGATAGGGAGGATACAATGTTTTGATTGCCGGGAAGAGAATCGGCCACTGGCCGCAACAAATCGATAGCCTCTTGATACTGTTTGTCTGCATATAAAAGTCCGGCCTTTTTTTCAATGAAATAGGTATGCCCCGGGAACTGTTGCAATCCATATTGCAGATAGTAATCCGACATCACTTGATCACCCAGCCGGTCATAACTGGCAATCGCATATTGCACACCTGTCTCAGACAGAGGCTGCACCTCCAACAAACGCCGACTCTCAGATCCCGCTTGTCTCAGATCCCCCGATTCCATTAATTGTTTAATATAGGGGAGTGCCGTCTCCTCATAAATCGTAGCAACATATGCTCGATCCGATTGAGGATCCGGATGCTGCCAATAATCGTACAAATAGTCCAACGCAGCCGAAACATCACCTCGCTCATTCAGGATCTCAGCCTTTCGTACCACATATTCTTCATGCCCAATATATCTGTTCAGCGATTCGAGTACATCCCCCGCCGCATCATACTGCTTCAGGAACAGATTAACCGCATACGCTTTTTTCAAGGCTGACACTTTCAACGTCGTATCGCGCGTAGTCTGTGATACAAACATGAACCATTTGACCGCTTCTGTATAGGAGCCGTCTGCCCGCAAATCCTCCGCTTGTGCATATTTCAAAGCACAAAACTCTTCGACAATATCCGCATTATCGGGATAGCGGTCATACAACTCCTCAAGTAAAGACACCGCTTTCGGACTGCCCTGACGTTTATAGAAATCGTACTCTTTGTATCGCAGTTCCGGCAAATCGCCATACATACGCCGAGCCTCTGCGAGATACTTCTTCATATCTTCTTCCCGCCCGCTACGGATCGACTCATCAATCAGATAGTTCAAGGCATCCGGATCTTTTTCAAGCGCATATAATCTTCCATAAAGCTGATAGGGTTCAGCGGACTGCTGGGACCGTGCATATTCCCCCATAATCGCATTATAGAGTTTTTGCAACGAAGCGTTGTTTGGGATCACACTCATCCGGTTCTCTAAAAAGGCCAACGCTTCGGGATAACGACACAATCCGGAGAGAATCTCTGCTTTTTTTGAGATCAGAGGAATCGATGTCGGGAACGAGATCACCCCCTCCGAAACCACTTGTAAGGCAGATTCCGGACTGCCTTGTTGTAACAGCAGATTGGTCAAGTCCAAATAATACACCTCTTGAGACTTGTCATTAGCCAACAGCTCCTGCAAAGCCTCTATGGCCGCTACCTTATCTCCTGCCTTGCGCTCTCTTAAATAGTTTTCCTCGAGACGATCCAGATAGTCCTGTCGTATGGTCGTATCGTTCGGATAGATCTGAACCAACCGTTTTAACAATCTGTCAGCCTCAATATTATTGCCCTGACGACGATACAACCCGATCTTTCTTTTCCATAATCCCGGCCAATATGGCGTCACCTCCAAAAGTTCGTTCACATAACAAATCGCACTGGAATAATTGCCAGTCTCCTCTTCGACATTGACCAGCAAACTCTTTGCGTTCACATTATCGGGGGTATCCTTGACTGCCCGAACAAGGAAATAACGGGCATTGTCATAGTCTTTCAATTGATAATAATAACTGCCAGCCAACCCATTCAGTTCGGACGATTCGGGATAAAGTCGCAAACCTTCACGTAAAATTTTCATACCCTCTTCCCATCAATCATCGACAAAAAGATCTTTAACTGACTTTTCATATTGTTCCACCTTTTTGTCTTTGCCGATACCATAGCTATTCCCGGCACAAAACAGCCCAAGCATCAGTACCAATGAGAGGATGCGCATACGGTAACTCCATCTATTATGAAGGGGGAAGAGTGTTTTTGAATTCATGATCAACTGTTTTTTACCTCTGCGGAAAAACCCTTGCGAGTCATTTCTCCCCATACGGCTTTCTTTTTAATAAAATAGTTCCAATAGCCTTTTAACGAAAAGAATACAACCATCGGATGATAGATAAATGGCTTCAACATGGCTGCCAACAAAATTCAGAGATAGGCTTTTATTTTTTTGTAGGAGCCTCCAAGGGTATAATCATAGAAGATGACCACCATAGAGAGGGTCAGACAAAAGGCATAAATCGCCAAAAAGATAACAATCGCCGTATTCCAGTTAACCGCTCCGGTAAGTGCGAGAAAAATCAGAGTAAGGATCCCCACAAACTCAATCATTGGGGCAAAGAACTCGAATATCAGCAAATACGGCAACGTCACCAGTCCCAGCTGCCGATATTTTTTATTGAATAAAAACCGTTTGTGCTGGGCAAAAGTCTGGATCAACCCCCTGCCCCATCTGATACGTTGACGTGAAAGCACTTTGATATTCGGAGGCCCTTCGGTCCAGCAGCAGGTTTGCGGAATTTGGATTACCTGATACGGCAACGAAAAGTCACAACAGTAGCCGACCATTCGGACCAGCATATCCATGTCTTCAGCAAAAGAATCCGGACTGTAGCCTCCGGCAGCAATCACAATCTTTCGGTCAAACATGCCATATCCACCGGAGACGTTCGGCATCGAATTGATGGCTGACCACCCCATTTTGCCGATCAGGAACGACCTCATATATTCGAGCGTCTGAAACAGCGGAATCAGAGCATGTGGAGGATAGGCCTCTTCGATTTGCCCATCTTTCATTTTACAGCCGTTCGACATCGCCATGGCTCCGCTGACCGCAATGACATGCTCCTTATCCAAAACCGGCAAAATACATTGGTAGATGGCATCACGAGCTAAGATACAATCCACATCCGTATTGATAAAATAGGGATACGAAGCGACATTCAGTCCCGCATTGACTGCATCGGCTTTGGTACCGCCGTTGACTTTATCTACAACGATCAATTTGTCAAATTTCGGATCTGTCGATTTGAACAACCTCTTAAAGGGTTTGGTCTTGATCAGCTCCACGTAATCAAACGGAATCTCAACCAACTTAAAATTGTCGATCAATTTTTCCAATGTCGAATCCTTGCTACCGTCATTGACGATGACCACCTCGAATTTTGGATAATCCTGTCCCAAAAGTGAATTGACATTATCAACAATGGTGCGTTCCTCGTTGTATGCCGGAGCGATAATCGAAACACCTGGTGTATAAGGGCTTCTGGTGATAATCTTTTTAGCATAAGACTCCACAAAGGAGGTTCTGCTACGCATGATCGAGATTTCCGCCAACCAGATCAAAACGACATACGAAATGATCAAGGCAATGGAATAGACGAAAATGGTCAGCCCATAAAATTCTATGATATACTCTTTCATACAGGCAGATATGAGCGTGAAGGTTCTTGATCTGAAGTTCTTTCCACTTGATTAAACAACACGAGGTCATCTTCCGATGCTGTTTTTTTCATCGCCATAAACAGCTCTTTTCCCGCATCGCCATAATACCAAAGACAATACAATGCGGTACGTTTGGTAAATCGGGAGGCAGAGGTATCAAACACCTCTTTAATAAACGTGGCCGATTTTCCGGAGCGAATCGACAGGATACTCTCCAAAATGACTCTTTTGATCGACTCGGATTGATTATAAAAACAGGCTTTCATCTTCTCTTCAGCAGCGACAAAACGACGCAAGCCCATACCTTCAAATGCGGCTTTTCTAAAATTTTGATCCGGAGAGTCGAAATACTCTTCCAAGTACCCGACTTCGACATCGCTACCCCAATAGGCTGTCTCTTTGATAAAAAATGCCGCTATCTCGGGGTTAGACAACTGACGGATCAACGGAATAAACGAGGGCAGCTTTTTCCCTGCCTCGTGACAGTCTGCAAACAGTTGATGAAACTCCAACTTATCCCACACCGAGAATCGGTCATTCATCTTGTCATTTTCGAAAAACAGATAGGGATCATCTTTATTGATCAACATATAATAAAATCGGGCAGCTTTATGTAAGCGTACATCACGATTATTGACAATGCTTGCCATAACACTGTCTGGCAACTGCATATCCAACAGCCGGGCAGCCTGAATCACCCTCAATTTATCTTTATCCCTACCATAGATTAGCCTGTTTTCCATAAATTCGCTCAAACCGAGCACCTCCATGGCATTACGCATATTGGTAATCGCAGGCTCCTGCATATCGGTATCTGCCCGTAACAATATAAACAGCTCGATCCATTTGATTCTGTAGGCATAACTGGTCTCTGTCACCTGTTCAGGTCTGAGCATCGCATATATTTCAGACCGTTCCAACACCCGATCCGCTTTGGCTATATCGCTTAAAACGCCATAGTATTTCGATTTCAGCTCATTGAATCTCCTCGCATTTTTCTTTCGCATGTATATATCCCATGACATAAACACCGCCAACACCCCAACAGCCAATATACAGAGCACCACAATAATATAAGAGACCTGGACCACCCATGGGTATCGGACATACGCCCCTTTCACCGCATTGAAAAAATATTGGAAATAATCCGTCCCCTCCATGGTGATTTGATGCTCCCAGGGCATAACCGTATCGTCTTGTTGTCCGTGAATAGTTCCGGAACGATACGTAACACCTAACCCCACAATTAGCAGAATCACTAACAACGGGATTGATATTCCTAAAACGACTCGATTGTTGATTTTAAATTTCATTGCATGTTATGGGATAAAACTCGTTACAAACCACGCTTCAGATAAATGGGATTCTTTCAATAGTGTTCAAGAGATGTGCCGACAATCCGTCTCAACAGTTATTCTATACTTTGCGAATGCTCAATAACGTACTATTAATCTATTCATTTAACGGTTCACAACCGCCGCACACACTGATAACAAAATAATTATCAATATTTTATAATCTTTTTCATCAAAAATTAATCCAGCGGCGCCATCATATCGATTCAATATACATTATGCAATTTAACCTTTATTTTTAATCAAAGCAACAGATTTCCACCATTTTAACCAGAAAATTCAAACCGATAATCTACCTCTCTATACATCCCAAAATCCTCACTTCTCAAACACATCACTCATTACACAGGAGCCGCAAACAACCGACCCAATAGTGTACCTTACCTTCTATTATTAAGGCGGCAAGGATCATGCCTTGATAGGGCACAACACAAAACTTTCACACATTTTGGAGATTTAGCCATAAAAACGACTGAGCACATTCAAAACACCAACATCAATCCGTTCACCTGCAATGCCACACAGTTTGTACAGATACAACCACAAAGTCTAGTCACAACCACACATAAAACAGAGCTAATCAGTTGATTTTCTCACATATTTTCATTAATATTGTTCATAGGTGATTTTAGGATAATTGAAAAAGAGATTCGTCAGGTTTGTAGCGAACCCACCATGTCCTCAAAGCAACAAAACGGACATAACATACAGATTCCACTCCATTCACAGCATACCATTCAATCCACTGAAACCAATAACAACAACCAAAATCCTCAAATCCAAGCCGCATAGGCCTACTCCTCCGAACACGACCGGACAACATTTTCACTATACATTACCCACTGAAAGACACCGTAAAGGCTCTTTCATCTCCTTACACACTATCGGCACACTCAGTACAGTCACCCACATTACCATTACAGCATAAAGGCAAACAGCCACATAAACGCCAACGCTCATCAAAAAGCCATTTTAACACATAGCTCCACGATGTAAGATTTACACATCAAACAGTTAATCAACTACTTCTAACAAAACACATCTAACCTCATTGCTTATTTCAATTACCGACAACCTCGAACACCTATACAAACCCTTTTACCCCACCACGCTATGAAATCAACACTTTTGCTCGGGACAGTATGTTTATTAGCAATTGGTTGGTTGTCGTGCATGAATCCTCCAACTACACCACAGGAACAGACTTCAACTAACGACACCATACCAACCGACACCGCAGGCTATCAACAGTGGGTAGAATACATCGCCTCACAAAAGGCGCTACTACCCAGGACAGAGGACAACGCTATCGACATGCAGGTATGGGGCAAACACGCCTGCAACGACATACTGTTCGACTCGTTAACTAAACAATTTAACTCAGCTATCGACGGAGGAGATATTTTCTGGCAAGACGTGAACAATCTGATGATCCTGTTTTATGGCGTTAATTATCGGGATGATAACGTCCAGTATTTGGACCTTGAAAGAGAGTTCGACACCAATTTTCGCAAAGGGAATAAGGAAAAGGCATTCCAAATTGCCCAAGAAATTCTGAAATTTGCACCGGCGTCCCCTCATATACTGGATCTGACGGGATTTTTACAATTTATGCTCGACTCCACAGCTTACGAGGCGATCCAATCCTACCATGTACGGACTACTTTATGCCTCTACGCCATGGAGATGTTGGGAGACGGGAGTCAAGAATCTCCATTGATCATTACCAACGTGTCGGACGAATACTTTTATCTTGCCCGAAGATTGAAGGTTCGTCAAATTGCGAACCAGCAGTTGGTGACCAATCCGATCACCGGTGCTCAATGCGATGTACTCACACTTACGGAGGAAGATGCCAAACGTTTAGGGATAGATGCCGTTTGGTTTGATGTCACCTATTCGATGCGGAGAATGGAAAAGCTATTCAACCTTTCATCAGATGCCAATCAGATGAACGACCGATCGGAAGGCGCCACAAAACCATCGACAAAACGGCCCCAAAAGAGACAGGCTAAAAAGTAGGCCACAGGAAACTGAACCAATAAAAGTTTATAACACATATTGCACCAAACCGGCTGCTGTTCTGATCTGCTTTTACAACAGAGACAGCGCCATCTGAACATTTATGAAAAAGAGACTGATCAACGTAGTCACACTCGGTTGCTCGAAAAATCTTGTAGATTCAGAGCATCTGATGGCACAACTTCGCAACAACAATTTCGATATCATCTACGACTCCAACTCGACCGATGCCAAAATAGTGATCATAAACACCTGTGGTTTTATCGGTGACGCCAAAGAGGAGTCGATCAACACCATCCTCGGCTTTGTACAAGCCAAAGAGGCAGGTCAGATCGACCATCTTTTCGTGATGGGCTGTTTGGCTGAACGCTACAAAAAAGATCTCGAACAGGAGATTCCCGAAGTGGATCAATATTTTGGAGTCAACGACCTCTCGAAAATCATTGAACGGGTAGGAGGCTGCTACCGGGACGAGCTGACCGGTGAACGTATGTTGACAACTCCAAAACACTATGCATATCTGAAAATCTCGGAAGGTTGCAATTGGGGATGTGGTTATTGCGCCATTCCACTGATCCGGGGGCGCCACGTTTCAGTCCCCATGGAGCAACTGATTGCCGAAGCGGAAGGATTGGCCCGTCAGGGAGTCAAAGAGCTGATTGTCATTGCACAGGACACCACCTACTACGGCATGGATCTTTACGGCGAACGCAAATTGGGCGAGTTACTTCACAAATTGTGTCGTATTGACGGAATCGAGTGGATCCGTCTGCATTATGCCTACCCCACTCACTTCCCGGAACAGGTGATCGAAGCAATGCGCGACGAACCCAAAATTTGCAAATACCTCGACATCCCATTCCAACACATCAGTGACAGCCAACTCAAAAGCATGCGACGTGGACTTAACAAATCCGAGACGTATGCCCTGATCGAAAAATTACGTCGTGAAATTCCGGATATCGCTTTACGCACAACTTTATTGACCGGCTATCCGGGGGAGACAGAGGCAGACTTCGAAGAGTTACTGCAATTTGTACGTGACATCCGTTTCGAACGGCTCGGTGTATTTCCTTACAGCGAGGAGGAGGGGACCTATTCAGCAACTCAGTTGCATGACGATGTTCCAGAGGAGGTGAAACAGCAGCGCGTGGAGCGGATCATGGAGCTGCAAAACGAAATTTCGCTCGAAAACAACCAAAAACGCATTGGACGTATCGAACGAGTCATTCTCGATCGTCGTGAAGGAGAATACTGGATCGGGCGATCTCAATACGATTCTCCGGAAGTGGACACCGAAATCTTTATTGATTTTGCGAACACGCTGTCGGCGTTTAATGGTTCAACGACCGGTTGCAAGACGACTGAAGAGGAGGCCATCGACACTACTGAGACTCCAACTGATATTGCCCATACAGCAAACACACAAAACTCAAACGCACAATCAAGCAAAAACGCAAAGTCTGCGCTTCATTTACAACCGGATCAATTAACCCCGGGGACCTTTCTGCATGTCCGAATCACCGAAGCAGAAGATTATGATCTGTATGCTTTGCCTGTCAGCATGGACAAATAACCGGAGAGGTTCAATTGCAAGATTGCTGCAGAAAAGATGCAAGTCCAACTTGGTACACATCATTTCTGATCGTCCCCATCATGCAAACCTTTCCGGCCGACAATCGGCCTTCGGAAATCCATTTTGGGGGATTTGACCTACAGGAAGATTTTTTGGACTTTTCGGGAACAAATAAGATCTTGATTGACAAATTATTCTCCTAAAGTACCTGACGAATATCTCATCAGGGATTTGAATATTCATAATAATTTGTTAATTTTGAAATGGAGAATAATATCCTTCGGAACACCAACGTGGAAAGCAAAACCATCATAGCCACGCTGAAGGGGCAAGTCGGCAAATTGCTGGACGACAACCGGATGCTACGCGCCGAGCTTAAAAAACTCGTTGCAGAACGTGAACGCATTGCCCTCCAAAAACGGGAAGCCGAGGAGAAGATACTCGCTTTGGAAAAACGGGTGCGGACGCTCGAAACAGCACGTGCCTTTGCGGGTTCCAAGGCTGACAACAAAGCGGCAAGACTACGCGTCAATCGCCTCATTAGAGAGATAGACAACTGCATTGCCCTGATGAACAGGTAAACGCATCATACGCACCATGGCCACACGGCGAATCACAGTCAAAATCGGAGGGAAAGAGTATCCGATGACCATCAAACAAAACGATGAAGAGAAATATCGCCGGGCCGCAAAGGAGATCAACAAACTGATCACCGCTTATAAAGCCAGCTATGTGGCAGAGCCTGAGGATTACCTCGCCATGGCAGCCATACAGGTGGCCGTAGGAAAAGTAACTTTGGAGATGGATCGCTCGTTGAGCAACCAGTTGGCAGAACTGGAAGCACTCAACCGGGAGATAGATAATTACCTGAACGACGTCAAACTTTGAGTCGAAACAACGTTCTTTACATAGAGCTTAGGAACAAGCCCGCACGGATTCCTTTTTAACTTTGCGAAACTCAACACTTTAAACATTGGGGTCAAGCTCAGTTTTTCAAAAACAGGCCTTACCCTCCTTCGGGAGGTTTCTCGCTTCGGCGGGGACGTTGGACGTTTGCGAGTTACGGCAGCCCCACACATGACGAGACAGGAGCTTCGTCAAACCCAAAGAAGGTTCCCCGTGCGGGCATTTTTATTTTAAGATGATAACCCACACATATTTAACTGAATACTAACATGGATATATTAATTACTGTACTGATCGCAGTGATCGTCATTGTTGGCGTAGCGTCATACTTCATCATACAGAAGGCTTTGGCCCGTAAGAAAGCTATTCTCAAAGAGGCCGAGATCGAAGGTGAAATGATCAAAAAAGAGCGTATTCTCCAAGCCAAAGAGAAATTCATCCAGCTTAAGAGCGAACATGACCGGACGGTCAATGAACGCAACCAGCGTCTTGCCCAGAGTGAGCAACGCGCCAAACAGTTGGAAAACAACCTGCAACAACAACAGCAGGAGCTCAACAAGAAGATCAAGGAACAGGATAATTTGCGTTCTCAACTCGAGGCCCAGTTACAAAACATTGAACGCAAAAAAGAGGAGATCGAGCGCAAACTCAAGGAGCAAAACATGCACCTGGAGCAGATCAGCGGCATGAGCAGTGAAGAGGCTAAAAATGTGCTGATCGAAAACATGAAGGCCGAAGCCAAAACCGAAGCCCTCGCCTACATCAACGAGACGATGGAGGAGGCTAAAATGACGGCCAACAAAGAGGCCAAGAAGATTGTTGTTCAGACGATTCAACGCGTAGCGACTGAGGCAGCCATAGAGAACTCTGTAACAGCATTCAACATCGAATCCGATGAGGTCAAAGGACGTATCATTGGCCGTGAAGGACGAAACATCCGCGCATTGGAGGCTGCGACCGGAGTTGAAATCATTGTAGATGACACTCCAGAGGCCATCATTCTATCCGGATTTGATCCTGTCCGTCGTGAGATTGCCCGTTTGGCTTTGCACCAGCTGGTAACAGACGGTCGTATTCACCCGGCACGTATCGAAGAGGTTGTAGCTAAGGTGGAAAAACAGATCGAAGAGGAGATCATCGAGGTTGGAAAACGAACCGCAATTGACCTCGGTATCCATGGGTTGCATCCCGATATGATTCGTCTGATCGGTAAGATGAAATACCGTTCATCCTACGGACAGAACCTGCTGCAACACTCTCGCGAAACCGCCAATTTATGTGGAATCATGGCTTCAGAGTTGGGTCTTAATGCGAAGTTGGCTCGCCGAGCAGGCTTGTTGCATGATATCGGCAAGGTGCCCGACGACGAACCCGAATTGCCACACGCAATTATCGGTATGCGTTTAGCCGAGAAATACAAAGAGCGTCCTGAAGTGGTCAATGCCATTGGAGCACACCACGATGAGGTGGAGATGAACAACCTGATCGCACCGATTGTTCAGGTTTGCGACGCCATTTCTGGAGCACGTCCGGGAGCGCGCCGTGAGGTGGTTGAATCTTACATCAAACGTCTTAAAGAGATGGAAGATTTGGCCTTGAGCTATCCAGGAGTTATGAAGACTTATGCTATCCAGGCAGGTCGTGAATTACGTGTGATCGTTGGCAGCGACAAGATCTCAGATCAGGATGCAGATCTGCTATCACATGACATTGCTAAAAAGATCCAGGACGAGATGACCTATCCGGGTCAGGTTAAGATTACGGTAATCCGCGAAACTCGTTCAATCAGCTATGCAAAATAGTCTCGAAAGGATGGTGGTGAGAAAGCCTTGAAATAGGACTATAACGGCAGTCAAAGAATAACCATAAAAATTACTTAAGTTGCAGAGCTGCAAATAACAAAACCTACAAGGGTTTTATAAAACACCTCATCCATCTATTTTAAGACTTACCAGAATAAAAAAGCCTTCTCTTTGATTAGAGAAGGCTTTTTTATTCGACCATATTCCTTCTGGCTTATAGGATTCATGAGTAAAAGTCCTCCAGGCATAGCATGACTTGGAGTAACATCATTTACAACACACATGAACTACATAACCAACGGAACTCATATAATCTTCAATCAGTCAAACCGGATCATAATATTTTCGTGATTCGGCAATTTACAATATTCAACAACCGTTATACATAATAATTCTTGGAGGGCAGATCCAGACATCATATAACAGCTACATGTAAAGAGCAAGAGCATAAAACCATCTTTCAGTACATGAGGGGACAAAACGTACATTTCAAGACAAAATATCGATTTTAGCCTCTTAAATCGAAAGGTGTTTGTAACAAAATTTGTATTTTTGTTGAGCTACGGGTTTTATTTATGTCGTTTCTAAAAGAGATCAAAGAGATTCTAGCAACATGGCAAGCCACAGCCATGCTGATCTTTCTACTCTCTTTGGCAATGGGCTCAGCCACTTTTTTAGAGACTGGGTTAGGCACCGAAGCAGCTCTGAACGTCATCTACCATTCTTGGTGGTTTACCTTGCTGTTTATCTTACTGATCGCCAACTTCATCCTTTTATCACACAAACACCTCCTACGCAAACGTAAGCAATGGGGAGTCCTACTATTGCATTACGGTTTTGCGGTCATTCTGATCGGTGCATGGGCTACACACATTTGGGGGTATGAAGGCATCATGCGGATCCGCATCGGACAGAGCTCCAATGAACTGGTACAGTCCAACGGCACACTACATAAATTACCTTTCTCTATCGCATTGCGCGATTTCCGACTGGTTCGGTATCCGGGCTCCAATACTCCCTCCTCTTACGAGAGTGACCTGACCATTATTGAGGGCGACAACACCCGGGATGTCGATATTCAAATGAACAATATTGCACGAAACGGTCAATTTCGGATTTACCAATCCTCTTATGATCCGGATGAGCAGGGAACTATACTCTCGGTCAACCACGATCCCATCGGCAATACAGTCACCTACGCTGGCTATCTGCTGCTTTGTGGAGGTTTGATTGGATCACTGGCACAACGTGGTTCTCGATTCCGCACCTTACTGTCCCGGTTGGAAAACACGCAAAAACAGACCGACCTTGCTGATCTTTCCAATAACCATCAACCCAAACACGAGGCACAAACCGTCTGTTCCTCTTCGCAAAATGATTCTCAACGCTCATGACGTCAAAACAGTTCAGATATCTCTATTTGAGCATTTTGCTGGTGCTCAGTGTTACGACAATCAGCCGTGGCTACTACCTCAAGCACCATACGAATGACGGGAATCCTTTTGAACGGGCATTTGAGACACTGGTACCGGACGGGCTATTGGGAATAAACCATGCAATTAACGATTCACTCTCTGATCTGCAAGAGGCTAAAAAGATGGAACGCACCATCGAACGTTTTATGCAACGGTGGGAGATCCAGGGTGCATCACTCGCCATTATGAAAGATGGCAAATTACTATACAGCAAAGGATTCGGAATTGCAGACAGCACATCCGGAGACTCAGTCAATGTCAGCAACATCTTTCGCATTGCATCGTTATCCAAACTGATCACCGCAACTGGTATCATGAAGCTTTGGGAAGAAAAAAAGCTCTCACTGGACCAAAAAGTATTCGGAGAAAACGGTATTCTCAACGACTCGATGTTCCTTGACATCAAAGACGCACGCATTCGAGACATTACGGTAGAACATCTGTTACGTCACCAAGCAGGCTACTCAACCCGTGCAGGCGATCCGCTTTTCTGTATGCCATCGATTGCCCGCAGCCGAAACATCACCCACCCCATGACGGTAGATGATATGGTTCAATTTGCCGCCAGCACTCGCTTGCGGTTCCGTCCAGGGGCAGGCAATGCATACTCGAATTTAGGCTATGTCGTACTGGGCAAAATCATCGAAAAGGTCAGCGGCATGCCTTACGAAACCTACATTCAGGACAGTATTTTAAAACCGATCGGATGCTATGACATGCACATCGGCTATTCGGACGTAGAGCATCGCTACCCCAACGAGGTTCACTATTATGAACCGTCCGATGCTGAACCTGTTGAATGCTATGATGGTAGTGGTCATATGGTTCCCCGCTGTTATGGCGGATCCAACCTGCAAATCCTTGGCAGTGCCGGAGGATGGGTAGCCTCCCCTACTGAATTAATGAAATTTATTACGGCAATCGATCCGGATGATTCGAAACCCGACATTCTGAAACCGGCTACCATCGCCTATATGACCGAGAAAGATTCACGTAAGTTTCCGATTGGATGGATGCGTACCACTGACCATAACGTCTGGTCGCGCTCCGGTTCTTTAGCCGGATCCAGTGCTATGCTTAAACGTCAAAGTAATGGTTATACCTGGGTATTCATCACCAACACCAGTTCATGGTCCGGTTCTCGTTTCCCGAATAAAATTGATGCCATGATCCGCACAGCATTGAATAACGTGAAGGATTGGCCCGATCGGGATCTTTTCATCAATGCAGCGACCACATCCGAAAACCCTGCGCTACGGGCTGAGATTGAAGCAGCACAGCATAAAAAGCCAGATCTCGGCGAGGTCTCTCCCAATACCCCAAAACTATAAAAGATTCGTTGCAATCCTGGCAGCGCAATAGTTTGACAACAAGCATTTAACAGCACAGCAAAAGAGACAAGAAAATTCCTGATGGATTTTTATTTATTGGAAATTAAGATTTCACACATAACAAAAACGACGCCTTATTGGGCGTCGTTTTTTTGTATTTAAATTGAGATGTAACAAGTAACCTCATTCATCTGCCACATAGTTGCATCATACACAGTATAAGCTTCAATCGAATTTTACTCTAAACCACACAAAGATCAATCTATTAACAAGGGAACCAACTTACAGCCCAATTTGAGTTAATAGGCAACTAAGGCTCCTAATACTGCACATCCCCTTACACTACTCCATGCATGGATAGAAATGCAACAGGCCGCTGTTAAAGCTGATCCTCTTACTTTTCCAGACCGTGCAGCGTGCGCTCGATGTAACTCTTGTAATCTTTAACTACCGGAACATAATCGCTGCCGAACAGAGGCGATGAGATCAAGAAGTCTGCTGAAGATCGATTGATGGCAGTCGGTACATTATACAAAGTAGCCAAACGCAACAGAGCCTTGACATCCACGTCATGCGGTTGAGCCTGCATAGGGTCCCAGAAAAAGATCAATGCTTCAACGCCACCTTCTGCAATCATAGCGCCCAGTTGCTGATCACCACCCAGAGGACCCGATTTCAAGAAGGTGATATCAAAATGGGCCTGTTGGTTACCACGGCGCTCCATCAATGTGTGAGCTACCATCTTACCGGTTGTTCCCGTACAAATCAGATGATGCTGCAACAACTTTTCCCAGTTCCAATCAACCCATTCGGCCAAATCGCGCTTCATATTATCATGCGCAACCAAAGCCACTCTTTTTTTCGTGTCCATACGTACAGATATTAACATGTGTGGACACAAAGATACTAAACTTTAGGCGGCCTGTTACAGGCTAAATAAAATTTACAAAAAGATAAAACGACTTGATCCCTTGGATAGGCCAGCGTATCCGGAAAATACTCTGCGTTACGCACCGACACGACCCAAAGGAATACACACTATCGCAAAAGGGTATTGACATTGGGTAACAAACTATTATAAGTGCAACGACTTTTCGCCATGTTGAACATATATCAAACATGTCTCTATTCAAACTGTGCAATTCACGGACACGAACTATGCGAATCTCAATCTAATTCACACTCTAAACAAGAATCATATGAAATGCCTTACAGCCAACAGCACGCAACCAGAATCAAACAACAACCATAGTACGCATTATGTTTCGCATCTCCCTGAGAAACGAAATACCCTCAACACAACCGAAACGCATCGTCAATCATCATCCGCAGGAGTATCGTAATGCAACTCAAAACACCCCAATAATTCAATATAAAGAAATCATTCTACTCACTTGACCTCAAACAAAAAGGATCAATCCGGAATCAATTTTGATTCACAGGGATTGATCCATATCGTTCGAAATAAAAGATGGTCTAATCCTTCCAGAAGGGACTTTTGCAGATAAAATGGGGATTTTTAAGAGACTCCTTGTTATAATTGAGCGGGCCACCAGCCAACTGTTCAACTCGCCCGCCAGCCTCTTTGAGAATCACCTCTCCTGCTGCTGTATCCCATTCGCTGGTTGGAGATGTGCGTACATATACATCGACCAATCCCTCAGCCAACATGCAGAACTTATAAGAACTGCCCTGCTGAATAACCACCGCAGAGGGATACTGCTGTTTGATACGGGTAATATACTCGAATGTCTCATCCGTGTTGTGTGATCGGCTGACCGCAATACGTAACGGCTCATTGGCCTGATTTGTTAACGGCAACCTCTCTGCGCCTTCCAAAATAGCCGCATAGCTTTGTTCGGACGCAGCGTCAGGCACAACATCTCGCTTCAGATAAGACCCCATCCCGGTTACAGCAAAATAGATCTTATTGATATAAGGGACATAGGTCACTCCGATCTGCGGGCGATTATCATACATCAACGCAATATTGACTGTAAACTCCCCATTACCCTTGATAAACTCTTTGGTGCCATCCAATGGGTCCACCATCCAGAAGAAGTCCCAGCCTCGACGCTCCTCATACAACAGATCACGCCCCTCCTCACTCAACAACGGAATATAGGTGGGACCCAAATAACTTTTGATCAAAGTATGCGAATCACGATCAGCCAAAGTAATAGGAGTACGATCACTCTTGAGATTAACCTCAATATCAATTCCGTCATTGTATATTTCAAGGATGCGCGCCCCGGCCCGAAGCGCTGCATTGTAGGCTTTCTCCAAAAAAAATTCGATTTGCTCCTGTGTCAACATGATTGTCGTTTTTTGGTATGGGATGAGGTAGTGTTTGTTATCAATAATAACGTCAATTATTCTATTCTATTATCAGTTTTGCCCTCTTTATCAGCTCGAGCCTCTTTCTCCGATTCAAAGAAGAGCACATGGTCATTGGATGCTGTCACCGTCGTAACCAAAGGCCCGCGATAACGTTTGCCCGAAGCATCGATCCAGATGCCACGCGGGAAGCGAACCATACGACTGTTCTTGCCATCCAACAACGGTGCAATCAGATAACGAGAGCCCAGCATGAATTGATCATCACAATTTGAAAAACCGTTACGGGGAAACTCATACTCCAAATGGCGCAACACCGGTTCTGCTGTCCGTTTGGACTCGGTCATCAACTGCTCAAAATAGGCACCCAATCGGGCCCGGTCATTTACAATCGCCTTGCATGAGGCGGCCACTTCCGGGTCAGAGATACGCCACGGTGCAAATGTAATATTCATCACTGGCATCACCGATGACAACTGCAAATAGCGCAAAAAGACCTTAGGATCGATCTGGTCCAGATCAGCCAACTTCGACACTCTCGATCCAATCACGGTATAAGGGTATCCCAACAGGTTCGCCGAGATCATATCTGAAGTTACTCGCCGCAAAAAATCCCAATTAAAATCGAGATTCAGTCGCAAATTATGAATATACGGAACCAGACCATTGCCTCGGCTGATCGTATATTGGCAGAAATTACAATCGCCGCTCAATTCACTCCAACGAAGCAAGAACTCACGTCCACCTCCTTGAGCAAACTGTAAATAGGGCAAGGTGCCCGCACAATCGAACAGAAAGCCATCCACTCCATATTGGCTACGCAATTGCGACAGATTTTCCTGCAACAGCGCAATGACATCGGGACGAGTTACATCATAAAAAGCGCTATAGCCACCTGTCCATTCAGCCATCACCACTGAAGAGTCTGGTCGAGAAACAAACATACCCTCCTCACGGTATCGCCGGAAAATGGTTCCATCCCCACTGACAAACGGGGTAATGGTCAACATGACCCGAAACCCTTTTTCGTGGAGCGAACGGACCCATGCACCGAAATCCTCGGCCACATGTTTTCCTGGTTTATAGCTACCGATCGAAGATTGCCAACCGGCCGGCACTACCAACGTTCCTGCCGGATAACCAGCCTGCAAAATGCGATCCGCATAATCGCTCAGTTGCTCGCCTGTAGCCTCAAAACCCAACTCCAGATAAGGATCATACACCGGAGCTGTCGTCAGATCCGGAGAGGGATTATTCCCAGCCGGTGGGAAGTTACGATGGCAGCAGACCAAATAGGCCTCCCGCAACGTACGTCCGGCCGATACAGCCTTAATCTCACCCAGAGGGGATTCAATCACAAAACTCTCGCCCGTAAAGGTAATGCTGAATGGTTCTGGGCTCCAGATATAACGTCCACGGCTCGAAACCAAAAGCGGGGTCATCTGCGTCCGTCCACGATCGATATCGACCCGTTCAAAAGGGGCTTCGAATGGCATGGTTTTTCCTCCCGCAATGAAGATGCCCCACCATTTTTCACCTTTGAGCAGATCGATCCGGCTGGTTACATCAGCCCCCCAAAGCGACACCGAACCGAACACCATCAAAAACGCAACAAGCGTTATGATCTTTTTCATAAAAATTTCACCAGTTAGCTTCTCCCGTTGTACAAATTATCATCACAACACTTTACAACAAGGAGAGCGTTCAATCACTCCTCAACCACCTTCATCAACGTTGCAAAATGGAGCACCTTATCCCCAAACAGTCCACTGGCAATGGTTTCATACTCCGAAAAGAGCTCTCCTGCCAAACGTTGATAATCGGGAATAGCCTCAACACGCACCTGCAACGCATAGGTAAATTCCGTGGTTGCCTCGACCGAAAGCACCCGACTGAGCGTAATCTGTTCAAAACCCTCTTTTTTCAAAAAAGGGATATATTTTTCACGGACCAAAGTCAGCCAACGGTCATGAACCTCAGCTTCAACCACAAACGAAGTGTTGTAAATGTACATACACCTAATAATTTTGTATAAAGATACGACATTATTTCCGAATAAGGAAAACAGAGTGACATTTGAGCCCTCTCTCAACAACATTATCGGCATTATAGCACACTGACCAATCTGTTTTTACTGGCGATTTTTTCTCACGCAAAAAATATTTTGGTCTCGCAAACAAAAATTTCTACCGAAATAACACAAAATGTCACACGAAATTTGTTTGTAGAAAAATGTTTACTAAATTTGCAGTCCAATTTGTGCAAAAAATAATTTTATTTAATGTACGCAATCGTAGAAATCGCAGGTCAACAATTCAAAGTTGAAAAAGGCCGCAAGCTCTATGTTCACCGTCTTCAGGGGGACGAAGGTTCCTCTTTGAGCTTGGACCAAGTACTGCTAACGGACAATGACGGTCAGGTTAAAGTGGGCACACCTGTAGTTGAAGGGGCCTCAGTTAAAGCAACGATTCTCAAACACCTTCGCGGAGACAAAGTGATCGTGTTCAAGAAGAAACGTCGCAAAGGATACCAGGTGCAGAACGGACATCGTCAGAATCTCACCCAAATCCAGATCGACGAAATCAACGCTTAACGATTAAAAACGAAGAGAGATGGCACATAAGAAAGGAGTCGGTAGTTCCAAGAACGGTCGTGAATCCGAAAGTAAACGACTTGGCGTTAAACTCTTCGGCGGTCAGATTGCCAAAGCAGGCAACATCCTCGTCCGCCAGCGCGGTACTGTACACAACCCAGGCGAAAATGTCGGCATGGGTAAAGACCATACGCTGTTCGCTCTGATCGATGGCGTGGTTACCTTCCGCAAAAAACGTGACAACAAATCTTACGTATCGGTTACTCCGCTGTCATAGTGAAGTGAAACGATCTACAATAAAACAGAGCCGTCCCCCAATGGAGACGGCTTTGTTTTTTATGACTGATACGGATCTCCTGAAAAAACGTTATACTTGTAGAAACAAATTACGGACACTGCGATGAAAGAGATCTATTCCAATCTTTTGCGGTTAGCATTGACAGCAGGTTTGACTCAACGTGAGCTGTTCATCGAAAAGGTATCGGCCTATCTGTCCGACAAGATGGACAGCAGCCCCGAAAATGGGGAACGCATTGCGGCAGGCATTGTCACCCTGGCCGAATCACTCAAAAATGAGCTGTTGATGCGCGAACTGTTCACATCCCGTAACGAGCAATCCTCGAATCAAGAGCTCACAGAGCAACTCGACGAGCTGAACCGCACCCTCAAAGAGTTGACTTCAGTTCTCAAACAACGCTCCTAATCTGTCCCCAATATGCGTATCATCAACATCTACATATCCTACCTCAAAACGATCCGTGCCATCCAGATTCTTTGGGTACTGTTCAAGCATTCGCTGCGCGAACTCTTCACCAATCGCCGTCGTCGCCGCCGCCGTCACGAAGGAGATAATGATCCCCATAAACGCACTTACACCACACCAGAACGTCTTCGGATCACCATCGAAGAGTTGGGTCCCACATTTGTAAAGTTCGGACAAATTGTAGCGGATCGCCCCGATATGGTTTCGGAGCGGTTCCGGATGGAACTCAAGAAACTGCAATCGAAGGCTGAACCGTTCGACAACGACACTGCGCTCAAGTTGATCGAAAAAGAGTTGGGAGCACCTATTGACGATATCTTTTCCGAATTTGATCCCAAACCGTTGGCAGCAGCCTCCATTGGACAGGTTTATCAGGGAAAACTTCGCAACGGCGCAGAGGTAGTGATCAAAATTCAGCGCCCCTTCATTGAAAACAAGATCAAGCTCGACATCTACCTGCTGAAATATATCGCCCGCCATTTTGCCAAACGTTATCCGGAACTGGCTGCTATCAATGTAGTAGGATTGATCGATGAGTTTTCCGCCACAATCCTCAAAGAGCTGGACTATACGATCGAGACCTCGAACATGATGCGTTTCACCACGATATTCAAGGATGATCCGACCGTTCATTTCCCGATTGTCTATACCAAGTATTGCACCCGACGCATCATTGTCATGGAGAAGATCGTCGGCATTACACCCGACACTCCTCAGGCATTACGCGAAGCTGGCCTCGATACGCATAAAATCGCCGAAAACGGAACCAATGCCCTGTTAAAGATGATTCTTCGACACGGTTTTTTCCATGCGGATCCTCATCCCGGCAATATCTTCATCATGCCCAATAACGTTGTGGCCTTTATCGATTGCGGCATGGTCGGTGCACTCACACCGCGTGACATGAACTTCCTGGCAGACTTCGCCATCGGGTTTGCCAAACGGGATAGCGACACGATTGCCCGAGCATTGCTCACCCTCTGCGACAAAAAGTTTTTCGAGCGCGAAGAGGAGTTGCGTTTCGAACTGCACCAACTGATGATGCAATATACGGGTATTCCTCTTGAGATGTTGGACATTGCCGGCACAATGCAGAAATGTATCGATGTCATTGTGAAATACCAGTTGCAAATACCCTCCGGCATCTTCATGTTAATTAAATCTTTGGCCACGATCGAAAAATTTGCCGGCACGTTGACCACCGACCTGCCGCTGACCAAAATGATCCTGCCCTATGCCAAAGATGTCGTTACTGCAAAATACTCGCCCCGTAAGGTAGCCAGTCAACTCTACGACACATTATGGGGTTATTTGAATTTCATCCAGAACTTCCCCAACGACATGAGTGAAATTCTCTACAAACTCAAAGAGGGCAAGATCAAACACGACATTCATCTGTCAGATGACGATCTTATTTTGCGAGCCATTCGCCAAGCGAGTCGTCGTGTAGCTTATACCCTGATTGTATTAGGTATGTTCGTAGGTGCCATTTTCCTGATCGACTTTGAGCATCCAAATGGAACCAGCCACTACGGCCATTTCCTTTTGATCGTAGCCTCCATATTAATTTTACTTCAACTGCTCAAATGGTTTTTTACTTCAGACAAGAAATAACTTTTTGAAGTAATCTCCACAATTATAACAGCTGCGGGAGAGTTCCGCAGCTGTTATGATTCTAATACATTGTAATATCACCGTTAAGTTCTCTTTTGCACCGCAATCAGCATCACATCAGCTCTTCCCAATCACGAATCACCTGATCATATTAAAGGCTGAAACAGATTCTACACTCTACTCTCTCCCAAACAATATTGCACCATGAACAAATTCATTCTATCCCTCATCTTGTGTTTATGTCATCTGATTGCTTTGAGCCAGAACAACCTGGAGGCAGAAATTAAGCGACTCACTCAAACTCGGCAGGCGGAGATTGGAGTCGCAGTTCTATACCAAGATGATGTGTTTACGATCTCCAATCAGGACCAATATCCGTTAATGAGTGTATTTAAGCTCCATATAGCTCTCACAGCCCTCAACAAAATGGAGAAAGACCATATTACATTAGACAGTATGGTATATATAAAACGGAACAGATGCATAAAGATACATACAGTCCTTTGAGAGACAAATACCCGAATCAAACCATATTCATATCCTATCGGGAGATACTGGAGTACACGCTTTCACATAGTGACAATAACACCTGCGACTGGTTGATCGATTTTGTAGGAGGAATCAAGCATGTAGACTCATACATCAAATCCTTAGGGATCACCTATCTCAATCTGACTGAAACCGAACACAGCATGCACGAAGATATCATGCGCAGCTATAACAATTGGAGCACCCCCTTATCGGTCGCACGACTACTGCAGAAAATATTTACTGAGCATATTCTCACAAATGAACATTTCATCTTTTTGGAAGAGGCCATGTTGAAATGTTCTTCGGGGAAGGATAAGTTAATAGCAGGGTTGCCAGCGGATATTAAATTCGGGCACAAAACCGGGCATTCAGATCGCACTTCGGACGGCACACGAATCTGTGAAGCGGATGCAGGGGTCATTTATCTTCCCAACGGTGAAAAATGTTATATTGCCGTTTTAATAAAAGACTCCAGAGAATCCGATCAAAACAACGTGCAAATAATGGCCGACATAGCCTCTTTAGTATATAACAGTCTAAAAAAGGGACTTACAGATTAACGATATATTTATTAAAAGAAAGCGCTTACAAACAGCAACGCATCAATTACAGAAAATGTCAAGTTGAGCTTGTCATCTGCAATTGTCAGGTCTCCTTATGCCGAATAAACTTTAGAACTCCCCCACGGTCTATGACTAATTGGGAATCATCTGTGTACAATAATGCAGGGCTTATCACCATAGAACCACATCCGATGTGCCCCACTGCATAGCTTTTCAATCGAATAGTTGGGACAGCAATACGATCACTTCACATAATCAGCTACCCGTTCCGCACAACGTTCGCCATCCATAGCTGCAGAGATGATACCACCAGCATAACCGGCCCCCTCTCCCGCAGGAAAGAGCCCTCGAATTTGAGGGTGCATGAGTGTGTCTGGATCACGCGGAATCCGCACTGGCGAGGAGGTGCGCGACTCCACCCCCACAATCAACGCCTCATTGGTCACAAAGCCGTGCATTTTACGATCGAAAGCGGCAAAACCACCCCGCAATGCATCGGAGATAAAACCAGGCAGCCAACGGTGTGCTTCTGTCGGCACCACACCCGGAACGTACGAGCAGCGAGGCAACGATTTAGAAGCTTTTCCTCGGACAAAATCAGCCAAACGCTGTCCCGGAGCCACTTGACGATCCTCAACCTGAGCATACGCCAACTCCTCGAGCTGTTGTTGAAATCGCAATCCGGCCAAAGCTCCGTACTGTTCTGTCAAATGCGCAAAATCCTCCTGCCGAATCTCTGTCACAATGCCGGAATTGGCAAAAACACTATTACGGCCGGACGGCGACATACCGTTGACCACCGACTCACCGGCCCGCGTCATTGCCGGCACAATAAAGCCTCCGGGGCACATACAGAAAGAGTACACTCCGCGTCCGTTCACTTGTGCAACCAATGAATAGGCTGCTGCTGGCAAATATTCACCTCTTTCGGGCATATGATACTGGATCGAATCGATCAACTGCTGGGGATGCTCCACACGAACTCCCATTGCAAAAGCTTTGGCTTCGAGTCGGACCCCATCACGATCGAGCAACTCATAAATATCTCGAGCAGAGTGTCCAGTCGCCAAAATCACTGCCGCACCCTCAGCCAAAGTATCGCCCAACCAGACCCCTCGAATCTGCTCATCCCGTATCTCCACACCGCTCACTTGAGCCTCGAAGATGACCTCTCCACCTGCCGCCATGATGCTTTCGCGCATAGCCGCAATAATACGGGGCAACCGATCGGTACCGATATGAGGGTGCGCATCGTAGAGAATCGACTCATCTGCACCATGAAATCGAAACACTTCAAGAGCCCGACGGTAATCTCCCCGCTTTTTGGAACGGGTAAAGAGCTTGCCATCCGAGTAGGTTCCAGCACCACCCTCGCCAAAAGCATAATTGGAATTGGGATCAACAGCGCCATTACGGTTGATCTGCGCAATATCCCGTTTGCGGGTAGAGACATCACGTCCTCGCTCCAGCACAATCGGTTTGATTCCCAACTCAATCAGTCTCAACGCTGCAAACAGGCCGGCAGGTCCCGACCCCACCACGACCACCGGAGTCCGACCACTAACATCGGGATAGTCGAACCGAATTTCCGGCGGTCGCTGCTCTCCATCGACATAAACTTCAAATCCCAGATTGACCTTGACCGAACGCCCACGGGCATCGATCGAACGACGTATAATCCGCAACAGTGCTATTCGTGCAGGATCAATATGTAATCGTTGGGCCACCAACGTCGTATGCAAATTGGGGTCCGCAGCCTGTTTAGGAGTGAGTACGAGCGAAAGTTCTACCGCCATTTTCGGAATAATCGGATAAAAAAGAGATTTTTCGGTCAAAAATACTAATTTTGTTTTAAGAACGAGTATGCCTACCCGGTGCTGCTTGCTCGCCCCATACAGGATCACCCGCTTTGTACCGTTTGGGAACAACGCATAGCGGCATCTAAAACCTTGGAACAGATGAAAAATCTAATTATCATCCCGACCTACAACGAATTGGACAACATCCGTCCGATGATCGACAAAGTATTTTCATTACCTGAAAAATTCGATCTGCTGGTGATCGATGACGGATCTCCCGACGGGACTGCCGCCATTGTCAAAGAGAAACAGCAACAATACCCCGGCCAACTGCATCTGATCGAGCGCAGTGGCAAATTGGGATTGGGAACGGCCTATCTGACCGGATTCCAATGGGCACTCGACAACGGATATGACTACGTTTTCGAAATGGACTGCGACTTTTCGCACAACCCAGACGATTTGGTTCGCCTGCTCAAAGCTGCTTTGGACGGTTCGGATCTGGTGATCGGATCACGCTACATCACCGGTGTCAACGTGGTTAACTGGCCGATGAAACGTGTGCTGCTCTCTTACTATGCCTCTGCATATGTACGCATCGTTACAGGCATGCCGGTTCGTGATGCAACAGCAGGTTTCGTCTGCTATTCGGCCAATCTGCTGCGCAAAATTGACCTGAGTAAAATCCGCATGAAAGGATACGGTTTCCAAATTGAGATGAAATATACCGCATGGAAACTCAAAGCCAAAGTGACCGAAGTGCCGATTATCTTTACTGAACGCACTTTCGGAGCATCGAAGATGAGCAAAGGTATTTTCCGTGAAGCTCTTTTCGGTGTAATGGGGCTTCGTTTCCGCAAAATCACCCCTCGTAACGTGTAATTAACAGGCAATCTCTAAAACAGGCGCCTGCGCTGAATCCATCGGAACATCTATTGGGTTATTAAGCGGTTTTTATTAGCCAGTTTTATGGCATAATAAAGTCTTGTTTTCATTTGAGATCGAAACATCTCAAATAAAATTTAGATTGGTGAGGGAACTAATACGCAAGGGCAAGAGTATACCGTACACTTGTCACTTAATGCGGCCGTTTGACGCTTTATTTTCACACAACACGGGCAAAAGTTAAGAGGTATTTAAACTTTCATCTCCTTTATTGCATACTCTTTCCATGAGCAGAATCGTTATCGACAACGGCACGCTGGTAAATGAAGGCAGCCAATTTCAAGGATATATCATCATTGAAAACGACCGAATCACCCATATCGGTCAAGGGCGGTATTCAGCCCAAAACAGCGATTGCCAGACTTCTGTTCCTACCCGCATCATAGATGCCACGGGCAAATTGGTTTTACCGGGCGTCATTGACGACCAGGTGCACTTCCGGGAACCCGGCATGACCCACAAAGCCGATCTCCGCAGCGAATCTGCTACCGCTGTATGTGGAGGTGTCACCTCCTACATGGAGATGCCCAACACCAACCCGCCGACAGTCAATGCTCAACGATTAGAGGAAAAGTTTGCCCGCGCGGCCGAAGTCTCTCCGGCCAACTACTCATTCTATTTCGGAGCCACCAACGATAACATCGACGAAATTCATCGTCTCGACCCTCGCCATGTCTGCGGCATTAAAGTCTTTATGGGATCATCCACGGGAAACCTGTTGGTGGACAAAGACGTTGCATTGGCCAAACTCTTCGCTGAGTCACCGATTCTGATCGCCACCCATTGCGAAGATGAGACAACCATCCGTACGAACACACAACACTATCGGGAGTTGTATGGAGATCAAGCTACTGCCGCACTGCATCCTTTGATCCGCAGTGCCGAGGCGTGCTACCGTTCGAGTGCAAAAGCGGTAGAGTTAGCAGATCGTTATGGCACAAACCTGCACATTCTGCATTTGAGCACAGCCCGCGAATTGGCACTTTTCGACAACAAACCGCTGGCCGATAAGAAGATTACCAACGAAGTTTGTGTGCACCATCTGTGGTTCACTGATGCCGATTATGCCGCCAAAGGAAATCTGATTAAATGGAATCCAGCGGTCAAAGGTGCGGCCGATCGCGATGCACTGCGCGCGGGTATCCTGGATGGCCGGGTAGATGTTGTAGCAACCGATCATGCCCCACACACGCTCGATGAAAAATTGCAACCTTTTTGGAGCGCTCCGTCCGGAGGCCCGTTGGTACAACACTCGTTAGTGGCTATGCTCGAATTGAGCAAACAGGGGATCTTCCCGATCGAAAAGGTGGTCGAAAAGATGTGTCATGCCCCGGCCATTCGGTTCGCCATACATCAACGTGGTTTTTTGCGCGAGGGGTACTATGCCGATATTGTCATTGTCGATCCCCACAAATCGTGGCAAGTTGCACGTGAAAACATCCGGTCAAAATGCGGCTGGTCTCCTTTTGAAGGCACGGAGTTTTCACATTGTGTCACCCACACAATCGTCAACGGTCACATTGCCTACGAAAATGGCGAGTTAAGCGACTCGCTACATGGCCGCGCACTCGAATTCGACCGATAATCCGACGACGTGTTCTGACACACGTCCTCCATTGATATTACGCTCTCATCCTATTGCCAGGATTGTTGTATCGCGAAAAGACAGCTCAACTCGTTTATTTATGTAAGGCTGGCTTCTCGTTGCATCCCTATTTTGCACTTTGGCGAACAGCAAACTCCCATTCCATAAAACCCTACGACTATGAAAGCGTTGACACAAATCCGGAATTTCTTCATCGAAAACGCGAAGACCTTCCGCCTTGCTCCGGTTGAAATGGCTATCGCATGCTACTACTTCATCATCAGCATTTCGGGAGAGCATACCGATATTAAGCCATCTCAAGATCAAATCATGATCATGCCCTTCGCTTTGATCTTGGCCATCCTATGCAACAAATGGTTCACAACACACAAAAGTCGTATCATTTATTATCTTTCCGGATGCGTCGTATTGCCATTTTGGTGGATCAATCTACAAAATTGGGGTCCCGGCAACATATCCTACTGGGTTACAGCCACAATCGGTTTGTTAGCTTTATTGACTATTGGTCAATACAATGACAACCGGAAATTCATAATCCAGCTGCTACGCTATGTATTGTATGGAGCTGCAGCGCTTATCGTCAGCGGAATAACCTGGATGCTATTGGAAGCTATCTATGCGTCTTTCATATTTATTTTTGACATCTCGTGGTTGGATCATGTCTCTGATGACATGGCGTCTTTCAGTTTTATATTAGTTCTCCCCTTGCTTTTCCTCACCTTTAACCGAAAATCCGAGACCTTTGGAACACAAACCTCTAAACTGCTGCAAATATTTCTCGACTGGATTCTCTCACCTGCGGTCCTGATCTACACCGTTCTGCTGTACCTCTATTTTTTCAAAATTCTGATCAAATGGACATTACCAGAAGGAGGTATCGCCTTTCTCGTCTTTGGTTTCATTACCACGGCTGTCGCTGCACAAGCTGGACAAACCCTGTTGACCAAACGATATTACAACTGGTTTTACAACCATTTCAGTCTGATCTCATTACCGGCATTGACGATGTTCTGGATCGGTGTAGCCCGCCGCTGCAATGAATATGGACTGACCGAAGATCGCGTATATCTGATCGTCTTTGGTCTGATCATGACCTGCTGCATGGGACTCTTCCTTATGCGCCGCAGCAGCCATTACCTCTATGTGACTTATACGGCAATCGGGATTCTGGCTCTGTTCACCTACATTCCAGGGCTAACGCCTCACGATATTGAACAATGGTCACAAAAAAATCGCTCCACAGAATCGGACTGCATAGCCATTAATGCTAACGACTCCAACAACCACTATCTGTATATTACGGCAAGCTCCTTCAACGAGAGTGTCGATATTACTGAGTATTCACGGTTGTACCCCATGCATGAATGGTACGAGGACATGGAGGCTGAACCGTACTGGAAACAGCACCATGACACGCTTTCTCTCTACGATGGTTCGGGCAAACTGCTTTTCCAAGAGCCCACCGATACTATTCTGGTGCGACAATTAGCCAAAATTGGTTACAGCCTGTCAGATATCATACCCGCCGATTCACTGGAAAGACATGAAGACGCATTTATTCTCTACCATAGTGAACAAGGGGCGATCCTATTTCAAAGTCTCGGCATCACTATTAACGATTCAACCGCAAACCTTGTAGTCCACTCTATTGATCTTTATTTAGAAAAATAACGAGCCTGCCTATTAATTAATATGGTACAAATAGTAAGAGCAGGTGGAATCTTGACGCTGTCGCAACAAAGTGCAATGCACCTTAGGAATGGAGATACTTGCATTGGTTCCCCATAATAACAGTTCGGCCATATTCCGTAAGCTATTCACTTAACTGTTATAAAATTAGCAAAGATTGTTTGCGGTCTAATAAAAAAAGCGCTATCTTTGCAGCACTTTCGAGCGGATATGGCGTAATTGGTAGCCGCGCTAGACTTAGGATCTAGTGCCTTTATGGCGTGGGGGTTCGAGTCCCTTTATCCGCACAAAATCAACCGCCTTATTTCCAGGCGGTTTTTTGTCCGGGAACGGAGCACGAAAGAGATAAAAAATTATAAATAACAAAGAGTCAAAATGAACATCGTAAGAGAGAATCTGGAAGACGGAACCACCCTGCTCAAAGCAACGGTGGGCGAAGCCGACTACAACGAGGCCGTGGACAAGGCCCTGCGCACCTATAAACGCAAAGCCAACGTACCGGGATTCCGCCCGGGTATGGTTCCCATGAGCATCATCAATAAGATGTACCGCAAAGGTGTTGTGGCCGAAGAGGCTTACCGTACTGCTTCCAAAGGTTGCTTCGACTATATTGAAAAGGAAAAACTGACTCTGGTCGGAGACATGATTCCTAGCGACAAACAGCAACCGCTCGATTTCGACAACGACACCGAATACGAATTCGCGTTCGAAGTGGGTATTGCTCCCGAAATCAACATTGCATTGAGCAAAAAGGATAAGGTTAAAAAATATGCGATCGCTATCGAAGATAAAATGCGTGATGGCTATCGTGGCAACTTTACCCGTCGTTTCGGCAAGCTGGTAGATGTTGACAGTGTTGAGACTGAAGATGCACTGACCGTTACCTTGGATCAGCCCGAGATGAAGATCGAAGAGGCCTATGTCGGTCTGATCGGCATGAGCGACGCTGCTCGCAAACCGTTCCTCGGCAAGAAGGTGGGTGATACCATGGAGGTAGATGTAAATGAACTCTATCCCAACCCTGCACAACGCGCAGCTATTCTTCAGGTTAAAGAACCGGAATTGGAAGGCATCAATCCGAAATTTACGCTGACCATTACCAAGATTCGTCGTTTCACAGAGCCTGAATTGAACGAAGAGTTCTTCAAAATGGCTTTCCCCGAAGGCAATGTAAAAACAGCTGAGGAGTTCGCACAGTACATCGATGCACAGATCTTGCGCGATTTGAAACGCGAGGCAGACTACCTGTTCACTTTGGACGTTCGCAAGTTGCTGCTCGACAAAGCAAACTTGACACTGCCTGCAGCCTTCCTCAAACGCTGGCTTTATACCATCAACGAGGGCAAATTCTCGATGGAAGAGATCGAAAAGGATTTCGACAAATTCCTCGACATGATGAAATGGAACCTCGTGCAAAAACACTATGTAAACGAATTGAAACTGGAGGTTACCCCGGAAGAGGCTACCGAAGAGGCCAAAGCAATGGCAGCTCAGCAGTTCGCTTACTACGGTATGAGCCAGGTTGCAGACGATATGCTGGCCAACTATGCTAAGAGCATCCTCGAAAACAAAGAGGAGAGCCGCAAGGTGTACGAAAAAATCTTCGAACAGAAGGTTATCGACGCCGTAGTTCCGCAGATTACCGTCAGCGATGCTACCGTAACCGCCGAAGAGTTCGCCAAATTGGCCGAAGCAGCAGCACAGTAATCCTGTGGGATCGGGTCGTCGGATATAGGATCTCAACCTTTCCGCGATCGACCGATCATTAAGAAATAAACAGAGGCCGCAGGATATTGATTCCTGCGGCCTTTTCAATCTTTTCAACAGAGATTCTTTTCAGTTATAAAAGGAGACTGTCGGAGATCTCGAGACCAACAGTTTCACCATTTCGCTACGACCATGAATGAATTTGAGAAATACGCAATCAAACATGCCGGCATCAGCAGTTTGAAATTGCACAACTTCCGTTCGATCAGCAACGAATATATTTCACCTACCATCATTGAAGAGCGCCAGTTGAATGTCGCTACGATGGATGTCTTCTCCCGTCTGATGATGGATCGCATCATCTTTTTGGGAGTACCCATCAACGATGATGCAGCCAATATCATTCAGGCGCAGTTGCTGTTCCTCGAATCGACCGAACCGGAAAAGGATATTCAAATCTATATCAACTCTCCGGGAGGATCTGTTACGGCAGGACTGGGCATCTACGACACAATGCAGCTGATCAGTTCGGACGTAGCCACCATTTGTACCGGCTTGGCTGCCAGCATGGCTGCCATCTTGCTAACAGCCGGTGCAGCAGGTAAACGCTCTGCACTGCCCCACTCACGCGTCATGATCCACCAACCTTTGGGCGGTGTACAGGGTCAAGCCTCCGACATTGAAATTACGGCCAAACAGATTTTACGCACCAAACAGGAGCTCTACGAAATTCTCTCCGAGCATTCTGGCGTAGATATCAAAAAAATCGAACAGGACGCAGATCGTGACTACTGGATGACCGCCTCTGAGGCCAAAGATTATGGTCTGATTGATGAGGTTTTGGTTAAGCGCAAAACTGCAAAACAGAAATAAAATTACACATTATCGATTTTGACACCCCGTGTGTCGTGGTATCAAAATCGGCACAAGTACCATATGGCAAACAACAATCACAAACATCCCCACGAAGATTGCTGCTCGTTCTGCGGACAACCTCGCAGCGAGGTGGGCGTACTGTTCACCGGCAGCGATGGATCACAAATTTGCGACCAGTGTATCGAACGGGGACACGAAATGCTCGCTGAGAGCGAACGTATGCAACGCATGAGCGCTCCAAGAATTGAGATGGAGACGTTGCAAAAACCGGCTGAGATCAAAGCTTTCCTCGATCAATATGTCATCGGACAAGATGCCGCTAAACGATATTTGTCCGTTGCGGTGTACAACCATTACAAAAGGCTGATGCACGCACAGAAGGCCAGCGAAATCGACATTGACAAATCGAATATCATTTTGGTAGGACAGACCGGTACTGGTAAGACTTTGCTGGCCCGTACCATTGCCAAACTGCTCAACGTACCTTTCACCATTGTCGATGCGACGGTACTCACCGAAGCTGGTTATGTCGGCGAAGATGTCGAGAGCATTCTCTCCCGCCTGCTCCAGGTTGCCGATTACGATGTGGCACAGGCTGAACGGGGTATTGTTTTCATTGACGAAATCGACAAAATCGCCCGTAAGGGAGACAATCCGTCCATCACCCGCGATGTCTCAGGAGAAGGCGTACAACAGGCTCTGCTCAAAATCTTGGAGGGAACGGTTGTCAATGTACCACCCCAGGGAGGTCGCAAACACCCCGATCAGAAATTCATTCAGGTCAATACGACCAATATTCTCTTTATTTGTGGCGGAGCATTCGACGGCATTGAAAAGAAGATTGCACAACGTCTCAACACCCAAGCTGTCGGATACGGGCAACTGCAACGTGAACGGGTCGATCGCGAGAATATGATGCAGTATATTCTGCCCCAGGACCTCAAATCATTCGGGCTGATTCCTGAGCTGATCGGACGTATGCCGGTTCTGACCTATCTCGAACCGCTCGATCGTGACGCGCTGCGTCGCATTTTGACCGAACCCAAAAATTCGATCATCAAACAGTATATCGAGCTTTTCAAACTGGATGGGATTAAGCTCACCTTCGAGCCTGCTGTGTTGGATTACATCGTGGACAAGGCAATCGAATACAAACTCGGCGCTCGTGGATTGCGCTCGATCTGCGAAAGCATCATGATGGACAGCATGTTCGAACTGCCGAGCGAAAAATCGCGTAAAAGTTTCCGTGTCACATTGAACTACGCCAAGAGTAAAATTGAGACCGACAAATTTCTGAAACTCAAAGCAGCAAATTAAGAGAACCAACCACCACCTATAACACCGCAGCAGGCTACTTGAAAAGGTAGTCTGCTGCTATTTTATGCGGATCCATTCCAGTAGCTAACCAACTGATTATAGCCAGCTCTCCCGTAAACATCAAGAGTTTGCTAATTCTTTATTGCAGAATAGATCCGATGAATCGAAATGCATCCAATTTTCTTTCATAGATTTCTTAGAGGATGTTCGCACTTCAGATACACATGCATTTCATTGAGTCATTCCCGCATAGATCGTATAAAATTCGATGTAGCTCCCCGCTTTTATTCCCCCTGTTAATAAAAATGAAGGACAGAATGGGCAAAAACGAATGAGGAACCTCTACGGATATGAGGGAATTGATGAACACTGTTGAAAACAGGCGCAAACGTGAGATACGGGAGGTACAGGAAGTAACGAGAGGCAACAAAAATACTCAAAAGCGGGAAGAGAACTCCTACAAAAAAGCGCCATAGATCGGTCAAAAAATAACCGTTAAATTACAAGGCTTGTTCGAGGTCCACAATAGTCAGGCGGGCTGAATGTCCGAACCACAATACACGTCCCTTCGCATCCAACAAAACACTAAACGGAACGAATCGAACTCCATACGCATTGAATGTTTTACCGGCATCGTCCAAAGCCACTGCAAAAGCATAATTTTCGCCTTTCAGCAAGGGAATAATCCGATTTCTGTCTTCGTTCGCCAACACCAACACATCAATCTTTCCGGCATAATCACCGGCTAATTTATTCAATTCAGGAAGCCGATCACGACAAGGTTCACTCGCCGAATAAAAAAATTCGATTAACATGGGACGATCTTTCTGCAAGGTGCCATGCAGATACTCGGATGTCTTCAACTCAGACACCCGTGAGCCGATCACTAAATTCTGCGCCTGCACGCTCGTGTGAATACCCAAGATTCCCCACAGCGCCAACAACACTAAAATCGATCTTTTCATCGTCTCAATCCGTTTAACATAAGCCTGCCTATCACAGAGTATGGTTGCGTGATCACAAGCTCGATAAAACAAATATAACCTTTTCTTTTAATATAACGTGATCTTAGCCATAAAGTTTTATCGCCGACGCAGATTCCTCGTTCCTTGTTTGCAACCTCATTTTGTCCCGCATTTACACTCACATGCCATTGGCACACTACAAACAGCATAACTCATATCCCCATACTGACTCATTTTTGCGATCATCGATCCGATCAGCTACTACACCGTCAAATAGCTTCCCACTATGCCAATAATCCTTCAATTTCGCCGTTTAACCAAACAATTAATATCCTTTTTGTCTGCAAACTATATCCAAAAGGCGCATGACAATGTTTTTCTTGAAAAAAATTAAAAATTCCTCTGAAAAGTCCAGAAATACGGCTAAATTTGTAAGGTTCTAAAAAAATAATTAGATCTCATTAATTTACAGACAGTTAACAATAAACACATAAATAACACAACAATAAAAACATTACGATCATGAAACCATCACACATTGAACATCTGGGTATCGCGGTCAAAAGTCTTGAAACTGCTATTCCTCTGTGGGAAAAATTGCTGGGCACCAAATGCTACAGCATCGAAGAGGTTCCTGCACAGAAAGTACGTACAGCTTTCTTGAAGATCGGTCAGACCAAAATCGAATTGCTCGAATCAACCGCTGAAGATGGTCCTATCGCAAAATTCATCGAAAAACGCGGCGAAGGCATTCAGCATGTGGCATTTGCAGTTGAAGGTTTGGGCAGCGTATTGGCAGAATGTGCTGAATCAGGCATCCAACTCATCGACAAAACTCCACGCGGCGGTGCCGAAGGTCTTAACATCGCATTCCTCCACCCAAAATCGACCGGCGGTGTTCTTACTGAACTTTGCGAAGATCCCAAAGGTTGCGAATGTGGCAAATAAACCTTGTCTAAACCAGTAGATTCGACCAAATAATGAGTAGTAATCAGGATAAAATCAAAGAACTGATCTCCTTCCGCGAACAAGCCAAAATGGGAGGAGGACAGAAAAGAATCGATTCGCAGCACAAAAAAGGCAAACTAACTGCCCGCGAACGTATTGAAATGCTCCTCGATGAAGGATCATTCGAAGAGTTCGATATGTTCGTAAAACACCACTGCACCAATTTCGGTATCGAAAAAGAGAGCTATTTCGGCGACGGTGTAGTAACCGGTTACGGTACTATCGACGGACGTCTGGTATACGTCTTCTCTCAGGACTTCACCATTTTCGGTGGTTCACTGTCTGAAACTTTCGCAGCCAAAATCTGCAAAGTGATGGATATGGCTATGAAAAACGGTGCTCCTGTGATCGGTATCAACGACTCAGGTGGAGCCCGTATCCAGGAGGGTGTCAACAGCCTTTCAGGATACACTGAGATTTTCCAACGCAATATCCTGGCTTCAGGTGTAATTCCTCAGATCTCGGCGATCTTCGGACCTTGCGCAGGTGGCGCCGTATATTCACCGGCACTGACTGACTTCATTTTGATGAATCAGGGCACCAGCTACATGTTCGTAACCGGACCGAAAGTGGTAAAAACCGTCACCGGTGAAGAGGTTACACAGGAACAACTGGGAGGTGCAGCCGTACACGCAGCCAAGAGCGGTGTAGCCCACTTCGTTGTAGATAACGAAGAGGACGGTATCAAAACGCTCCGCAAGCTGTTGAGTTTCCTGCCGTCGAACAACCTTGAAGAGGCTCCGATGGTAGCTTGCAACGACGCTATCGACCGTCTGGAGGACTCTCTCAATGAAATTATTCCTGACAATCCGAACAAACCTTACGATGTATTGGAGGTTATCCGTGCCATTGTCGACAACGGTGACTTCTTCGAAAGCCAGAAACAGTTCGCAGCCAATATCGTAACCGGATTCGGCCGTTTCAACGGACAAAGCGTCGGTATCATCGCCAACCAGCCGAAGTATATGGCCGGTGTGCTCGACATCAACGCATCACGTAAAGCTGCCCGTTTCGTACGTTTCTGCGACGCTTTCAATATTCCGATCGTAACCCTCGTGGACGTTCCCGGTTTCTTGCCCGGTACCGGTCAGGAGTATGGTGGTATCATTATCCACGGCGCAAAACTGCTGTTCGCATACGGTGAAGCAACCGTACCTAAAGTTACGGTTATCTTGCGCAAAGCTTATGGCGGTGCATACTGCGTGATGAGTTCAAAACACCTGCGTGGCGATATCAACTACGCATGGCCTACCGGCGAGATTGCTGTTATGGGTCCCAAAGGTGCCATTGAGGTGCTCGAATCGAAACAGATCGCAGCTATCGAAGACGAAGCTAAAAAAGCTGAATTCATTGCCGAAAAAGAGAACGATTACCGCAATAAGTTCGCCAACCCATACGTGGCTGCACAATATGGCTACATTGATGATGTGATCGAACCGCGTAACACCCGTTTCCGTATCATTCGTGCCCTGCAGTCGCTTTCAACCAAAAAGTTGTCCAACCCTGCCAAAAAGCACTCTAATATTCCGTTGTAATGAAGAGAGTATTATTGTCAGGACTGCTTCTGTTGCTGGGTGCGGCTCCGGCCACCTTTGCTCAGGGAGCAAAGGATGTAATTATCAACGAGTTGTTGGTTAAAAACCGCAACAACTATCAAGATGATTACGGCCACCGCGTATCGTGGATCGAGTTGCGCAATGCAGGCCACTCAAAAATTGATCTGGCCAGTTGCTACCTCGTTCTCGAAACCAACGGTAAGAACTTCTCGTACCGTATTCCCAAGGGGGATACCCGTACGACCCTCGCTCCGGGAGGATACGTCGTATTCTTCTGTGAAGGTTCCGAAACCAAAGGCACCTTCCATACGAATTTCACGCTGACGGGTGAGACTTCAGATCCGGCAACCCTGCCGGGTTACACGCCTGACTCGGTAGATACTCAACTGCCCAACCAGTTGGTGACTTTATCATTCCTCGACGCCAATGGCCGCGATACGATCGACAAAGTCACCTACAATCTGGCAGACCAAAAGGCCGATATCTCAATCGGACGTACTTTGGCCGCCGATGGCAGTCAGGATGTTGTTTTCACAGCATTGACCAGCACTACGCCCAATGCTACCAACGACATCAATCCGCCAATGCCTAAACACGAAAAAATGCGTCAGGCTGACCCACTCGGTTTCACGATGACCATTACCGCTGTTGCGGTGGTATTCTCGGCACTGATCCTTCTTTACTTTGCTTTCTGGGCTTTGGGTAAGATCATGATCCGAATCGCCAAACGCAACAAACAAAAGGCAGCTGGTGTCTCTGTCGCTCCGACTGAGAAGAAAAAGGATGACGGAGCCATTGTAGGTGCCGAAATCGCAGCAATCGGTATGGCACTGAAGATGTACCAGGATGAGATGCACGACATCGAATCACATGTATTGACCATCAACCGTGTCGCCAAGGCTTACTCACCGTGGAGCTCCAAAATCTACGGTCTGACTCAGCCGCTTCACAAATAGCCGTAAGCGAGAAATCAGTTCAAAACAGAAAAATAAGACAACATGAAGGAATATAAATTCAACATCCACGGAACCGAATACGAGGTTTCCATCAACAGTGTGGAGGATAACATCGCCGACGTTACCGTGAACGGTACTCAATATGAAGTGGAGATCGAAGGCAAGACTTCTAAGGTGATCAAAGTGACCAAACCGACACCGGCTTCGACCTCTGCCGCAACGACTGCCGAAGTGATCTCGACTGCCAAAGCCGCTGCCAAGAAGAGTGCAGGTGCGGCTGTCAAGAGTCCGCTGCCAGGCGTAATCGTCGATATCAAAGTACGTCAAGGTGATCGTGTAACCGCAGGTCAACATCTGCTGGTACTCGAAGCGATGAAGATGGAGAACAATATCGACGCCGATCGCGACGGCATCATTGTAGAGCTGAAAGTAAACAAAGGAGATTCAGTTCTGGAAGGTGACACACTTTTAACGATCGGATAGGCTATGTTGGCAGAAGTAACCACAGCAAGCACAGGTTTCTTCTCGTTTTTAGGGGAGAATCTGAACCAGATCATTGCAAACACAGGGTTTGCCAACATTACGGTTGGTCACCTGGTTATGATTCTGGTCGGCTTGGCCTTCTTGTACCTGGCCATCAGCCGCAACTTCGAGCCGATGCTGCTCGTGCCGATCGGATTCGGTATTCTGGTCGGTAACATTCCGTTTACTCCCGGTATGGAAATCGGTATTTATGAAGACGGATCCGTACTGAATTATCTCTATTTCGGTGTGATCAAAGGAGTCTATCCACCGCTGATCTTTTTGGGTATCGGAGCGATGACCGATTTCTCGGCCCTGATCTCCAATCCAAAACTGATGTTGGTCGGTGCAGCTGCCCAGATCGGTATCTTCATCACCTATATGGGAGCATTGGCTTTAGGCTTCAATGCTGCTGAAGCCGGTGCTATCGGTATCATCGGTGGTGCAGATGGTCCGACTGCAATCTTCCTGACCAGTAAATTGGCTCCGGATCTGTTGGGTGCAATTTCAATCTCAGCATACTCTTATATGGCTCTCGTGCCAGTGATTCAGCCTCCCGTTATGCGCCTGCTGACCACCAAAAAAGAGCGTCTGATCCGCATGAAACCACCCCGTCAGGTATCAACCACCGAAAAGATCCTCTTCCCGATCATCGGTCTGTTGTTAACGACCTTCGTCGTTCCGTCAGCTATTCCGCTGCTGGGAACCCTCTTCTTCGGTAACCTGCTCAAAGAGTGTGGTGTCACCAAACGTTTGGCCAACACTGCCAGCGGTTCCATGACCGATATCGTGACGATTCTGTTGGGCTTTACCGTAGGTGCTTCGACTCAGGCAACCACATTCCTGACACCGAAATCAATCTACATCTTCATTATGGGAGCATTTGCATTCTTCGTAGCTTCGGCTTGCGGTGTACTTTTCGTGAAGCTCTTCAACCTGTTCCTGCCTAAAGATGCGAAGATTAACCCGCTGATCGGTAATGCCGGCGTATCTGCTGTGCCTGCCGCAGCCCGCGTATCGCAGGAAATGGGTCAGAAATATGACAAATCGAATTACCTGCTGATGCATGCTATGGGCCCGAATGTGGCCGGTGTGATCGGTAGTGCCGTAGCAGCCGGTGTTTTGCTGGCCTTCTTGGCACAGTAATCCGACTAATAATTTAAGAGCTATCGCATGGTGGCCTTGAAATCAGATGAGCGATCTCGCCAAAACATCATTTGTATGTTTTAGCGAGATCGCTCTTTACATAGGTAAGGTACAACCCACACAATAAACGAAGTTCAGAAAAGCTGCGCTATGACAAATAGTCCTCCTTATTCCGGACTTCGTTTTTAATGATCACTGTTCAGCATTTTCCAGATCGGAAGAGCGTCGTGTAGGGA
>OOBZ01000151.1_pt1 | contig 57140 bp, 48 predicted proteins | sample 1671601 | NCBI WGS metagenome assembly OOBZ01 (sample SAMN06348173, study PRJEB24527) | human gut metagenome | biome: human gut; feature: ankylosing spondylitis patient; material: feces | host: Homo sapiens | place: China | collected 2015-10
CTATTGGGTTTCCTACGACCTGTCGCACTAAAATAAAGCTCCAGCCCTGCGCTTCTTTTATTTACTAACTTGCCATCATAGGGTTGGAAATGGCAATATATGATTATGGGACCTGTCAATACTTATAACTTTATTGAACGATCGCAGAAACTCATCAAACAATACAAGGAACTAAATTTCCCTCCTGAAGAATATTACGATGTCACATTGCTGCTAAATGCATGTGTTGGATTGCTATTTATAGCTCATGAAAAACACAAAAACAAAATACCTAATTACACACTTAAATATCCGACATGGGGAATAGACCCTAACTACATTAAGTGTTGCCAAATATTTGACAAAAAGAAAAAGAATTATAGACCAGAAAGAATAAGTTTACAAAGTGTTTGTAAGCATATCCGAAATTCTATTGCACATTGTCGTTTCAGGTTAGAAAATACGAACTCCTCTAAAATTGATCAGATTCATTTTGAGGATTATGATAAAAATGGTCTAACTTTTAGCATGACTATTCCGTTACAGAATTTTACAATTTTCACAACAACAGTATCCCAATATATTCTCAATTTGCACAGCAATCAAAAATAAGAAAACTAAAAATTGTTATGATTTGGGATCGAATAGTCAAATGGTTTCGAGACATGTCAGAGCGGCGTAAATTATTAAAAGAATGGAATGATAGTGCCAGAGATGCTTATGTTTCAGGAGCAGTTCCTTCGTTATTAGAAGCCTCGACATCTTGTGGAAATAGCAACTATCGACATGAAATGTCAAAATGGATGATGTCTGGATTTCGAATCAAAGTTAAAAGTGGCAGACCTTTGACAAAGGAAGAATTAATAGCTATTGGTAGAATTATTCTTTACAACAATCAATTAGTTCGTCGTATTGTTGTGTTAGGATGGGATACTCTTGAAGTTTATGATGCAGCAAACAAAAAAGGCGTCCAATGGGCTTTTAGGGATTTTATTAGCTTAAAATTAAATTAGTTATGTACTGTACGAATTGTGGACAACACGTGGCTAATAATGCAAAATTTTGTTGGCACTGCGGGGAGCGCATAACACAACATAATTTGACAGCTACACCTGAAGCCATCGACGATCTGGTTACGAATAAAGCTGAAGAGATAATGGTCCAGGAAGACAATATTTCATTCTCTAATCTTGGAACAAATGACTACGTAGCCCAAAAAGCCTCGTTCATGGAAGAAATTTCGCAACCTTCCTCTCAGACACAAAGTTCACTTTCTATTCCTATAACCTCAAAGCAGTTCAAAGAAGATGATTCAATTCAGTTGCCCAAGCGAAATGAGATAGATAAAAAAGACGAGATCACCTTGATTCAGGAAATTCAAGGGGCGACTATACATTACTATTACGTAGATCGTACAACAGGGGATACAACTGATTATTTTACCAGTTCCAGCCTAGACAGGAACGGTCTTTTTATTGGTCTTTTAAATGGAAAAAACGGTTTATTCTATTTTGATATTAATCAAGAAAACACATTTGAAATTATTTTGCCATGCATTTATGAAGGAATAAGCAAGATTGGGAAAGATAGAAATAATACGATCTACCTACTCAAAAAGGAGGGGAAATATGGCTTGTTTAGTTTTAATCGCCTAAAAGATAGTCCATCAAAGATTATTCTACCGTGCGCCTATGATGGAATTAAGATTGAAAATCCACCAATAGGATTGAATATAATTAAACAAGATGGTAAATATGGATTATTTCATAATTATCATAACATTTTACCATGCGCCTATGAAAAAATAAGGAAGATTAAGGATGTTCCTGCCTATGGCAAGGTTTATGAGATGACAAAAGAAGGGAAATATGGTTATATCTATTATAGCGCCCATAAAAATCTTAATATAATTTCATGTGTACTGAGTAAAGAAATCGACTTTAGGTTCAGAGGTGAGTTTGTTATTTATAAGGGTGTAAAATATCGAATAAATTTGCTTACTGGAGATTTATATAGTTCTCTATGCTCTAATATTTCTAAAAAGATATTATCTTATCTCATTAAGGCTATAGTGTTATGGCTACCTATTATCTATATATTTATAGTGCTAATCTACATTCTAGGCGGGCATCCATTATATGAATCTTGTCGCCTTAGAGGCACTAACCAGTTAGGACTCTTTTTCATTATCTGTGAAGTGGGCATGTTTTTCTTAGTAGGAATAATTGGAAATGCTATTGAGAAAAATTATACATACACAAAATATAGTGGCAACATTAGCTATAATGAAGAGGCACCTCGCTAAATTAACAAATTATAACATATTATTTTTTATCCTGTTGCTTGCTGGTTGCGGGGTTCAAAAACAACCACAACAATCGAATGCTGAATCTAACGATTTAGTCTACAAACAATATTCACAATTTCAAGACTATATGTTATTTGGAATTGGAGATAAAGATATGGCAATCGAAAGCCTTTTTAAGTCAGCAAAGGCTGGCTGTGGAGAGGCGCAAATCGAGTTGGGTGGTTGTTATGCCTACCGCCCCGATTTGATTGGGCGAGAGAAACCGAATATTGATTCGGCCATCATCTGGTCGCGCAAAGCTGCTGAACAGGACGAGTGGATGGCCCAACGGAATCTGGCATACTACTATGCGGACAAACAAGACTGGGAACAAGCAAAATATTGGTTAAAACGAACCAAGAAGAACGGATACAAAGACAAAAAGTTGCAAAAAAGAATAAACAGGAATTTACAATGACCAACTATTTACGTTCCATATTCGTCCTGTTGATTGCGGGATGTGGCATATATCTTTGGGCGAATTCCATATCACAAAAGGAGAGATTGGAATTACTCAATGGAGACTATGAATTAGTTGATTGGCAGATTCGTCCGAAATCAACTGCTCATACAGATTCTCTTACGATGTACGATGCTCCCCAGCTTGGTGAACGTTTGACCCTGCAAGCGACCGACGACGGAAATTTCCGCTTGACGACTGAATCATCGTTGTCAATCCTGCAACAGTCAGCCGCTTTGGAGTGGCAGCCGCTCTATATTCAGCGCACATGGTTTGCATGGCGGCATCGTGTGATTGGTCAATATCATGCAGACGAACAATCCGCAACAGTCTATTGGCATCGAGCGCCCGTCAATCAAACGGATGTCGGCATCACGTTGCAACTCTCTGACCCAATGAATGAACAGATTGGCTGGATTTTGATTTTTCAAAAGAAATAGTTTAGGACCGACTTGTTCAGAAGGGTTTCATATAGGCCCTTTGAGAATGGAGGTTCGCATCTTCCTTGATTGACATATGAAAAAATATTTAATCCCTTTGTGTTTCCTGCTGGCTGCAGGATGTGGCAGTCAGTCTTCCAAACAAAAGACAGCTACTCAACCAGCAAAAACAACAACAGAATCCATTGTAAAACCTGTTGTGCAAGAGAAAGATCTGGAGGTTTTACAGGATTCCACAAGCAGACCTAACGAAGCCGAATCTTTGAATGACATTCGCTTCGGGCATTGGACCGATAAGGACTGGTTGGATAATGACTACTTCCGTACTTTGCGTAAATATGTTGACGCCTACCTCCAAGGTGAGATTGGAAATAAGAATTTAACCTCTTATCAATCTATCTTAAAAAGTAAGTTTGTCATCTACAATGTTGAACCGTTCATTGCTGGTGGGCTGTTTGTTTCTGTTCTTTTTCTGGATGACCCAAATACAATTTTTGACGCTTGGATATACAGCGATGTGAATGAAACAACCCGAAAAATCACGAATTACCAAGTCAAAGGATTAAAAGCCCGTGAAGACGAACATTCCGAAATGACTAAAGAAGAAATCATGGCTATTATCAAAGAACATCCCGAGAACAAATTGTGGTAATCCAATTTCAAAGAACAGACTTTGTAAGAGGCAAATAAGAGCCTTTTGCGGAGTCTGCCTCTTTTTTTTATTTTGCTAATAATCTTATCTTTATAGACATGGAACACTATAATTTTTTGTACGATATGAATAAATACAAACAACCAAAAACAGAATGAAAGTCCGAAACTTGGGAAGACAGGCTGATTATTCAAAAGACGGTCAGATGAAGCCCAATAGAGGGAATAGCCCTGTTTGTCGAGAAGCCCAAAGACGGAATATACCCCGAAACATTTATTTATGTGTTTGTCCCTAATATGGCAGACATAACAAAGCCCGTCTAAATTATCCTTGCAAAGAATCGGCACTACCTATTTGGATGAAAGTGCGAACTTAAAGAGATGGACGGGATAATCGGCATAATGACACAGAACGAGGTCGGAATAGAGGGAACGGACGGACGGGTAAATCTGTTCGACTACCACGTAAAAGCCGATACAATACTAATTCAATACTCAACGCACGATGGACGGGAAGAGATGATGAAATTTCCGTTAGCAGGATTCTGTGAAAACTATCTGATGCAATTTACGAAAGAACTTGATTTCGTTGGATTGCATCGTGTCCATAAAGGATAAGGAGAGAGCTGAAAAAATGCGGCTTTTCCCTTTGACTGTTGATATGCGAAAGAAGATTGCTTATCACCAATAGTTCACTAATGTTTAACCTTTGACTGTCGAATCAACCGAGAAGTCAACCGCCTTGTAAGGTAGAAAGCTAATGTGTTGAGCGCAAGCGGTGTACTCGCCTTAAGAGTACACGTCTGGGGGGCGTGTGGTCGCTGGTTCGAATCCAGTCACCCCGACTGAAGAAAAGGCTTGACAATCAACTGATTGTCGAGCCTTTTTCGTTTCTGGCAGGTCGTTCGCGCAGGGGCTTCCGACCCCGTTTCTGCGGCATTTTGCGCGGGATGTGCAAACCGTGGTGTAAACCAGGCTAAACAACAACCCCAGCAACCGCCGGGACTCAGCGCAGCCACCGAACACCCAGCCTTTTCGGACCGGAAGGACACTCGGACATTCGGACAATAGACCCTCCCCGGCCATTCGTCCTTTAACAAATACGCCCGGCGCATCTGCCACTTTTAAACAATCCGGCCCCTATTACTAATAATTTGTCATCCCGGGTTGCCGTTTTGCAAAAAATTGCTAATTTTGTAGCAACTGGCTAAAAAATCAACCTATGACACATCGCGAATTACTACTCGGAGACGAAGCTCTCGCACTGGGAGCCCTCCACGCGGGTCTGTCGGGCGTCTACGCCTACCCGGGTACCCCCTCGACCGAAATCACCGAATACATCCAGGGCCATCCCCTCGCCCGCGAGCGGGGCGTGCACTGCCTCTGGTCGACCAACGAAAAGACCGCCATGGAGGAGGCGCTCGGCATGTCGTTCGCCGGCAAGCGGGCGCTGGTCTGCATGAAGCACGTCGGCATGAACGTGGCGGCCGACGCTTTCGTCAACTCCGCCATGACGGGCGCCAACGGCGGACTGGTTGTCGTGGCGGCCGACGACCCCTCGATGCACTCGTCGCAGAACGAGCAGGATTCGCGTTTCTACGGCAAATTCTCGTTCATCCCCGTCTTCGAGCCCTCGTCGCAGCAGGAGACCTACGAGATGGTGCAGGAGGCCTTCGAATACTCGGAGCGCCACGGCATCCCGGTGCTGATGCGCCTGACCACCCGCATGGCCCATTCGCGCGCCGTGGTCGAGGTGAACGAGCCCAAGACCCAGAACGAACTGCACTACCCCGCCCAGACGCGTCAGTGGGTGCTCATGCCGGGCAACTCGCGCATCCGCTACAAGACCCTCATCGAGGAGTATGCCGTCTGTGAGCGCGAGGCTGTCACGAGCCGCTTCAACCCCTGCACCGAAGGCAGCGACACCTCGATGGGTATCATCGCCTGCGGCATCGGCTACAACTACCTGATGGAGAACTATCCCGACGGATGCCCCTATCCGGTGCTCAAGATTTCGCAATACCCCGTCCCCACGGAGCAAATCCGCCGCATGGCCGAAAAGTGCTCCTCGCTGCTGGTCATCGAGGAGGGACAGCCGCTGGTCGAGGAGTCGCTGCGCGGCATCCTGCCCACGCCGCTGCCCATCCGCGGCCGCATGACGGGCGAACTGCCCCGTACGGGCGAGCTGACGCCCGACTGCGTACGCGCAGCGCTCGGTCTGCAGCCGCTGGAGGCGCACGCCGCCAGCGAGATTGTCGTTCCGCGTCCGCCCGCCCTCTGCCAGGGATGCGGCCACCGCGACATGTACACGGCGCTCAAGGAGGTGGTCGAGGAGTTCGACCACGCCAAGGTCTTCAGCGACATCGGCTGCTACACGCTCGGCTGGCTCGCCCCGTTCCACGCCATCGACTCGTGCGTCGACATGGGCGCCTCGATTACGATGGCCAAGGGTGCCGCCGATGCCGGCCAGCACCCCTCCATCGCCGTCATCGGCGACTCGACCTTCACCCATTCGGGCATGACGGGACTGCTCGACGCCGTAAACGAGCAGAGCCCCATCACCGTCATCATCTCCGACAACCTCACCACCGGCATGACGGGCGGCCAGGATTCGGCCGGCACGGGACGCCTCGAGCAGATTTGCGCCGGTATCGGCGTCGAGCCCGAGCACATCCGCGTGGTGGTGCCGCTGCCGCGCAACCGCGAGGAGATGAAGCGCATCATCCGCGAGGAGATTGCCTACCCCGGCGTGTCGGTCATCATCCCGCGCCGCGAATGCATCCAGACGGCCAAACGTCACAACGCCAAGAAATAACCGCATCCGGAGCACGGCATCGGACGGTCCGTCCGGACGGTGCCGCAACCGGGACAAAACGAAGAGCAACCCATGAAAAAAGACATCATACTTTCGGGCGTCGGCGGACAGGGCATCCTCTCCATCGCCGCCATCATCGGCAAGGCGGCCCTCAACGAAGGGCTCCGCATCAAGCAGGCCGAAGTTCACGGCATGAGCCAGCGCGGCGGCGACGTGCAGTCGAACCTGCGCATCAGCTCCGAGACCATCGCTTCGGACCTCATCCCGCAGGGAGGGGCCGACATCATCATCTCGCTCGAACCGATGGAGGCGCTGCGCTACCTGCCGTGGCTCTCGACCGACGGCTGGGTCATCACCAACACCACCCCCTTCGTCAACATTCCGAACTATCCGGAAAGCGAGGCGCTCGAAGGTGAACTGAAGCGTCTGCCCCACGTCGTGGCGCTCGACGTCGACGCGCTGGCCCGCGAGGCGGCTTCGCCCCGCGCGGCGAACATCGTGCTGCTGGGTGCCGCCGCACCGTTCCTGGGCCTCGAGGCCGAAAAGCTCGAGCAGGGCATCCGCGACATCTTCGCACGCAAGGGCGACGCGGTGGTCGAGACCAACCTCGCGGCCTTCCGCGCCGGATACGAACACGCACTCAAAACGGCACAGCGATGAACATCCCCTTTGAACCCTCCGTGCTCGACTCCGCGCTGGAGCGCATGGACATCGCCGACATCGCCCAGGCGACCATCCGCCAGTCGGGCGACATCGCACGACTGATGGAGCAGGCCACCGGAACGGAGTTCATCCACCTCGAGATGGGTGTTCCGGGGCTTCCGCCCGAACACATCGGCGTCGAGGCCGAATGCGAGGCGCTCCACCGCGGCGTGGCGTCGCAGTATCCCAACATGTACGGCATCGCCCCGCTCAAGGAGGAGGCTTCGCGCTTCATCCGCGCCTTCCTCGACATCGAGGTCGACCCGCGGGGCTGCATCCCCACCGTCGGCTCGATGCAGGGGAGCTTCACCCTCTTCCAGCTCTGCTCGCAGCTCGACCCCAAGCGGGACACGATTCTCTTCATCGACCCCGGATTCCCCGTACAGCGCAGCCAGACGCGTATCCTGGGCATCCCGAGCGTCTCGTTCGATATCTACGACTACCGTGCCGAGAAGCTGGGGCCCAAGCTCGAGAGCTTCCTGCGCGAGGGCAACATCGCCGCCATCGTCTACTCGAACCCCAACAACCCGGCGTGGATTTGCCTCACGGAGGATGAGCTGCGCACGGTGGGCGAGCTGGCAACCAGGTACGACGCCGTGGTCATCGAGGATTTGGCCTACCTCTGCATGGACTTCCGCAAACCGCTGGGCCGCCCCTTCGAGGCACCCTTCCAGGCGACGGTGGCCCGCTACACGAAGAACTACATCCTGATGCTCTCGGCCTCGAAAATCTTCAGCTACGCCGGCCAGCGCATCGCCATCGCGGCCATTTCCGACGGACTCTTCCACCGCGAATACCCCGAACTGCGCCGCCGTTACGGCATCGCGCGGCTGGGCGACGCCTATGTGCTGACGTTCCTCTACGCCGCCTCGTCCGGCACGAGCCACTCGGCGCAGCACGCCCTGGCGGCCATGTTCCGCGCGGCGGCCGACGGACGGCTCAACTTCGTCGACGAGACGTCGGAGTATGCCCGCCGGGCCCGCCTGACCAAGGAGACCTTCACGCGCCACGGCTTCCGCATCGTCTACGACCACGACCTGGGCGAGCCGGTGAGCGACGGCTTCTTCTACACCATCGGCTACGGCTCGCTGTCGAGCGCCGAGCTGCTGCGCGAGCTGCTGCTCTACGGCATCTGCGCCATCTCGCTCACCTCGACGGGCAGCCAGCAGCCCGGCATCCGCGTCTGCATCTCGCAGATGAACCGTCCCGAACAGTTCGAGCAGCTCGAGGAGCGGCTCGCACGCTTCGAGCGCGACCACCAGTAACCGACCGTACGGAGGCGGACGTTCCCGGTGGACGTTCCGCCTCCGCCGTCGAAAATCGAACCAAAAACACAAGAGAGACTCATCCGCAATGAAATACACGACAGCCGCCGAGGCGGTGCGCCTCATCCAGTCCCACAGCAGCGTCTACATCCAGGGCAGCACCTCGATTCCCGAAACGCTGGTCCGCGCCATGGCCGACCGCGCCGGGGAGCTCACCGACGTGAAGGTCTACTCGGCATTCGCCGTGGGAGCCTTCGACGCCCCCTACTGCCAGCCCGAGAACCGGGAGCGCTTCCTGGTCAACAGCCTCTTCGTGGCCAACAACATCCGCCGCTGGCTCGCCGAAGGCTACGGACAGACCATTCCCGCCTTCCTGGGCGAGATTCCCGCCATGTTCCGCGACGGAACGCTGCCGGTAGACGTGGCACTGCTCAACCTTTCGCTCCCCAACGAGGAGGGATACTGCTCGTTCGGCGTCTCGGCCGACCTGGCCGTCTCGGCCGCGGAGTGCGCCCACACGCTCATCGGCCAAATCAACAAGGCAATGCCCTTCTCCTACGGTGACGCCGTGATTCACATCTCGAAGCTGGCGGCTGCCGTCGAGGTCGACGACCCGCTGGTCGAGGTGCCGACGGCCGTGCCGACCGAGGTGGAGCGCCGCATCGGCAACTACATCGCCGAGATGATTCCCGACGGCGCGACGCTCCAGATTGGCGTGGGCGGCATTCCCAACGCCGTGCTGGCGGCCCTCAAGGGCCACAAGCACCTGGGTCTGCACACCGAGGCGATGACCGACGGCGTGCTGCCGCTCATCGAGAGCGGCGTCATCGACAACTCGCTGAAGAGCGTCATGCCGGGCATCAGCGTAGCGTCGCTGGCTCTGGGTTCGCGGCGTCTGTACGACTACATGGACTACTGCAAGGAGCTGGTGATGAAAGATGTGGCGTGGACCAACGACCCGTTCCGCATCCGCCAGAACCCCAAGGTGATGGCCATCAACTCGGCCGTCGAGGTGGACCTCACGGGCCAGGTGTGCGCCGATTCGGTCGGCACGCGCATCATCTCGGGCGTCGGCGGACAGCACGACTTCATGTACGGCGGCGCGCTCTCGGAAGGGGGCCGCACCTTCATCGCCATCCCCTCGACCACACCCAAGGGGGCGTCGAAAATCAAGGCGCTGCTCACGCCGGGGGCCGGCGTGGTCACCACGCGCCACATGGTACAGAACATCGTCACCGAGTACGGCGTGGCGCAGCTGCGCGGCCGCAACCTTGCCGAGCGCGCACGGGCGCTCATCGACATCGCCCATCCTTCGGTCCGCGAAGAGCTGGAGCGGGAGGCGGCAGAGCGCTTCGGATACTCGTTCCTGCGCCTGAAACACTGAGCGGGACGGCGGCCGGTCCGGCGTGAACGGACAAGGTGAGGACGGATACGGACCGCCGCCGACCGCGTAAACCACCCAAAGAGAGGGGGGTATCGGTTCTGTTCCGACACTCCCCCTCTGTTATTTCCTAAGGGTACCCTCTGCGCCGCCGACCGGGCCGTGCCCGGCAGGAACGGGCACGGCAGGAACAGGCACGGCAGGAACGGACCCGGCTGGAACAGGCACGGCTGGAACGGACCCGGCAGGGACAGGCCTGGCAGAAACGGGGTCCGAGGCGCAGGACACGGCGCGGGAGCCTCGGGTAGCCGGGCCCCGACGGGCGGAGCCTCTCCGCCGCCGGTCCATCGCACCGTGTAGGCCCCTTCGTTTCGGAAATCCGCCTCGGATTCCTATCTTTGCATCCGTAACCGCAAAACGAGAGAACCCATGCGCTGGCAATACCTCTTCTTCGACCTCGACGGCACGCTGACCGACCCCATGCTGGGCATCACCCGCTCGGTGCAGTACGCCCTGCGCCACTTCGGCATCGAGGTGACCGACCTGAGCACGCTCTGCCCCTTCATCGGGCCGCCGCTCAAGGACTCCTTCCGCGAGTTCTACGGCATGGACGACACCCGGGCCGAGGAGGCCATCGCCCTCACGCGCGAATACTTCGCCCCGAAGGGCATCTTCGAGAACGAGCTCTACGCGGGAATTCCCCAACTGCTCGAGGCGCTGCGCCAGGGCGGCGCACGGATAGCCATGGCCACCTCTAAACCCGCCCCCTTTGCCCGCCGGATTGCGGAGCACTTCGCCATCGACCGCTACTTCGACCTCATCGAGGGGAGCACGCTCGACGGCACGCGCACGACCAAGAGCGAGGTGCTGCGGCTGGCCATCGAGGGGCTGGGAGTCACCGACCCCGCACGGGCGGTGATGGTGGGCGACCGCCGCTTCGACATCGAGGGGGCCGCCGCCACGGGTATCGAGTCCATCGGGGTGCTCTACGGCTACGGCTCGCGCGAGGAGCTCGAGCAGGCGGGAGCCACCCACATCGTCGCCGACATCGGGGAGCTGGGGCTGCTGCTGCTCGGCAATCGGGTGTAACACCGGGACTGCCGGAACCCCAGCCCGGGCAGTGACAGTTCGTGCCCCGACATCCGATACCGTACCGACACGGCCGCATACGGAATGCAACCACATGACACGGAGTCTCCGCCCGACGATTGCCGAACGGAAGGGACTCGACTTCTCAGAAACCGGACAAGGCGCCGGTCGGTCGTCCGCCTCAAATTTTTTTTGCACCCAAAATTCCATCGCATCGGAGCGGGAGACCTTTCATCCGACTCACGCATGCACCGCACACGATTTCAAGCATTTGCAAATCCCGCGAAAAAGCCGTCAGCTCTTATGGCCGACACCCCTCGGCAGCTTCTCGACCGCAGTATACCGCCGACATCCGTGCAGTATTTTTCCGCGAAGGACGTTTTATAAGCGAAGTTCCGGCCGGGACATTTGTTTATGAACGCTTAAAAAAACGAACAAATGAGACTTGCAACATGGAAAAACTGGATGGCGGCATTTCTTGTCGCCGGAATGGGCTGCACGCTGGCCGCATGCGATGACGACGACGCGGGAACGCCGCCTCCGACCGAACCCGGCGTAGAAGCCGTCATCGGAACTTATTCCGGCACGATGAGCCTCGAAGAGGCGGCTCCGACGGCCGGCGACGAGACTTCGGAGACCACCGAACTCGAGGCCTCGGTCAGCGACAAGGAGGTGCTCTTCGCCGACTTCCCGATTCGGGAGCTGGTAGTGCGCATTGCCGGCGAAGATGAGGCCGATGCCATTGTCGAAGCAATTGGAAAAGTGAGCTACACGGCTCCCTACACGGCTCAGATGAGCGAAGACAAGGCTTCCGTTTCACTCACGCTTGCGCCCGAGCCGCTGAAACTCACGATGCCTGTCGAGGGCGAGGAGCCCTCGAGTCTCGAAATCGAAGTCGGCATCACCGCTGCCCGGAACGGCTCCTATACACTCGAGAGCTCGAAACTCGACTTCTCGCTTGCCGTCGAGAGTATCTCGGTGGGCGGAACCCCGCTGGAAGGATTCGAAGCCTTTACACTCCACTTCGACCTCACGAAAAGCAAATAAAATCCGATACAGATGCCTCGTAAGGGCCTCCGGTTCAGCAAAACCGGAGGCTTTTTCGTTGCCGCACGGAGACTCCGGCAGGCAAGCGCCGACTCCTGCCCGCCCCGCCGCGGAGCGCTCATCGCCCGACGCTGTCGGCCGCGATGCTCCGCCCCTCATGCCGGAAGCGGATGGCGGGCTCCATCTGCTCGATGCGGCCGTCGCTCATGCGCACCCGCCAGCTCGGCGCCTGGAAGAGCTCCCGCCAGAGCCGTCCGTCGTCCCAGAGCGAGGCGACGTAGCGGAGCCTCAGAACGGGCAGCGTATCGCGCAGCGCGACGTCGAGGCCGACGATGCCCTCCGTCCCCGAGAGAAAGCTCCGGAACTCGGGCATATGCTGCCGCACCGAAGGCTCCCGGACCTCGGGGAAGGGTACCTCGTAGAGAGCCTTGGGATGGAGCCGGTCGTCGCCCCAGCGCGCGCTGTTGAGGCTGAAGGGGCCCGAAAGACGCGACGCCTCGTCGAACATCCGCGCCAGGAACTCGCCGCGCGGCACCTCGCCGAGCCGCACGCACTCCGCCAGGCGGAAGCCAGGCGCCACCCGCTGCTCACCCCCGGGCCCGCGCAACACCGTCTCGCGGGCCTCGATGACCTCACCGAGCCGCTCCTCGGTAAGACCTGCCGACGGAAGCGCATAGAGCGTCACCCGGACCGGGCAGGCAAACTCCGACTCGAATCCGCATACGCCGCCGAGGAGGCGGAGCTGATGCTCGAAGAGGGCGATGTCCGTCCGGTCGTGGAGCCCCTCGACCCCCAGCTGCCAGCAATCGAGGCGGGCGACATCGGCCGCCGGAGCGAAGAACTGCGCCGTGACGGGGGTGAAGATGGCTTCGAGAATCCGCTCCGGAGCGGTCCGCGACGGGTCGTAGGTCACCTCGACGGCGTGGCGCCGCACGAAGGTCCTCACGCCGCAGACGCCCTCGATGCGCTGCATCCGCGCGGCAAAGGCCTTCGACGAACCGTAGCACTTGATGCTGCGGAGCCCCTCGATTTCGTAGCTCTGCAGCGGGATGTCGGCCCGTGCGGCCTCACCCCACCGCTCGTCGATGGTCGGCAGTTCGAAACGCCCGCCGCACCACAACGCGGCGAGGAAGAGCGCAACGGCCGTCAGGGCCGGCAGCCACCGCAAACGGCGGCGTCCGCCGACACTCAGCGCCCCGACCGGGCAGGCGGCTAGGCAGTCACCGCACATCGTGCAGTCGATATGCGCAACGCGATGCTCCGAGCATACGGCAATACCGTAGGGACAATGCCGCACGCAATGGCGGCAGCCGTTGCACGAGGCGGCGTTGCGGCGCACGTGGAGCAGCGGAACAAAGCAGCCGCGCAGCAGGAGCAGCTCCCACAGCGCCCCGCCCGCGCAGAGGAGCACGAGCACCCAGAACCAGGCACGCGGAACGCCCCACGCCGCGAGCCCCCACGCCGCAAGGGCCGCCGCCACGACGAGCGGCCACTGGCGGAAGAGGTTGGCCGCCGCACCCAGCGGGCAGACATAGCGGCACCAGAACATCCCGACGCAGAGGCTCCCCGCAAGCAGCACAGCGAGCATTGCGAGCGACATCCACAGCACGCTCTCGCCCCCGAAGCCGGTCGCGACGGCATAGTAGGGGTCGAGCTTGCGGCAGAAGAGTTCGCTCGACGAGAGGGTGAAGTAGAAGACCGTGAAGAGCAGCGCATACTTGAGCGTGCGGAGCAGCCGGTCGGCAACGCCGCCCGGCCGCGGGTCGCGTCGCACTCCGAGCCGCGCACCCAGCCGTCCCAGCCACCCGGCGACAGTCCCCACGGGGCACAGATAGCCGCAGAAGAGTTTGGCGAAGAGCACCACGCCCACGGCCAGCGCAAGCCCCATGGCAATCTGGAGCATCGACATCGAGCAGGCCAGCGTGCCGTTGGCCAGGTAGGAGACCAGGGCCTGCAGCCCGCCGAAGGGGCAGTAGGCCTCGACGTCGGCCGCAACGCCGCTGCCGAAGGCGTAAAAGAGGGTCGCCGCAAGGGCGAGCAGCACGCCCCACTGCAGCAGCAGTTTCGGAAGGTTGGGTTGTCGTTTCATCGGTTGTCGTTCCTGTTTCGGCAATGCGCATCCGGCGGAGCCTCCGCGCAGCCGCCATACCGCTCCCGACCCCGGCATGCCACCGGGCGGCCGGAGTGGAGAGGCTTCGGCCGCTGCCCGGCACCGGCCGGACGCGCTCACGGTTCTAAAGGTACGCAATATTCGGCTCCCGGCCAAAAATCTGGTCCCGCAAAGCGTCGCGGGCACACGCCGCAACGGTGCTGCAGCGCTGCGGAGGGGCACCCGGCCAGAAAAACGGGGCCGGCAGGAGGTGTTTCCCGAAAATTTGACCTACTTTTGTGGCGGACAACAACACATAACGCATGGAATGGCTCGGTAATCTGTTCGTCGAACACTCGGCCCTGCAGGCCGTCGTCGTGATTTCGCTCATCTCGGTCCTCGGCATCGGGCTGGGCAAAATCCGCATTGCGGGCATCTCGCTCGGCACGGCCTTCATCTTCTTCGTCGGCATCCTGGCCGGCCACCTCGGGCTGTCGCTCGACCCCTCGATGCTCATCTACGCCGAAAGTTTCGGTCTGATACTCTTCGTCTATGCGCTCGGGCTGCAGGTCGGCCCCGGATTCTTCAGCTCGCTGCGGGCCGACGGCATGCGCCTGCTGCTGCCGGCCATCGGACTGGCACTGCTGGGTACGGCGCTGGCCGTGGGAATGAGCTACGCCTTCGGCGTCTCGATGCCCGACATGTCGGGTATCCTCTGCGGAGCCACGACCAATACCCCGGCGCTCGGAGCCGCACAGCAGACCCTCCAGCAATTGGGGCTCGACACCAACGGGGCGGCGCTGAGCTGTGCACTGACCTACCCGCTCGGCGTGGTGGGCGTCATTCTGGCCATCGTCTTCGTGCGGAAGCTCTTCGTCCGGCCGTCGGACCTGCCCAAACCCGACGCCCAGCACAAGAAGGATGTCTTCATCGCCAGCTACCATGTGACCAACCCCGCCATCTTCGGCAAGAGCGTCCACGACGTCGCCGTCCACAGCCACCACCGTTTCGTCATCTCGCGCATCTGGCGCGACGGCAAGGTCTCCATCCCCACCTCGGACAAGACGCTCCAGCAGGACGACATCATCCTGGTGGTCACCACCCCGGCCGATGTCGACGCGCTGCGGATGATTTTCGGCGAACAGGAGCAGAAGGACTGGAATACGGGCAAAATCGACTGGAACGCCATCGACAGCCAGCTCATCTCGCAGCGCATTCTGGTCACACGCCCCGAAATCAACGGCAAGAAGCTCTCCTCGCTGCGGCTGCGCAACAACTACGGCATCAACATCAGCCGCGTCTACCGTTCGGGCGTGCAGCTGCTGGCGACGCCCGACCTGACGCTCCAGCTGGGCGACCGGCTGACGGTCGTGGGCGAGGCGGCGGCCATCCACAACGTCGAGAAAATCCTCGGCAACGCCGTCAAGAGCCTCAACGAACCGAACCTGGCGGCCGTCTTCATCGGACTCATCCTCGGCCTGGTGCTGGGAAGCATCCCCGTCAGCATCCCGGGCATCAGCATCCCCGTAAAGCTGGGCCTGGCAGGCGGCCCCATCATCGTGGGCATCCTCGTGAGCACCTTCGGCCCGCGGCTCCACATGATTACCTACACCACGCAGAGCGCCAACCTGATGCTCCGCGCACTGGGACTCTCGATGTATCTGGCCTGTCTGGGGCTCGACGCCGGAGCCCACTTCTTCGAGACGGTCATGCGGCCCGAGGGGGCCCTGTGGCTGGCGCTGGGTTTCGCCATCACCTTCGTCCCGACGGTCCTCGTGGCCATCTTCTCGCTGCGTGTGCAGCGGCTCGACTTCGGCTCCGTCTCGGGGCTGCTCTGCGGCAGCATGGCCAACCCCATGGCGCTCAACTACGCCAACGACACCATCGAGGGCGACAATCCGTCGGTTTCGTATGCCACGGTCTATCCGGTCTGCATGTTCCTGCGGGTCATCATCGCCCAGGTCATCCTGATGCTCTTCCTCTGACGCGGCGCACCGCTCCACCCTCCCGGACAGACAACCCGCAGGCCACACGACATGACACGGCCCCGGTCTCGAAGATGAGACCGGGGCCGTTCGGTTCAGCTCCGCCGGCCGGCAGGAGCGCCCGGGCACGGAATCAATCGTGCGGCGCCGAATCGGAGGTCCCGGGCCAGCCCGAGTCGGACGAAGAGGTCCCCGCGGCCTGCGGCGCGGCATCGCCGTCGGCCGGGGCCGACGAGGCGGAGGAGGATGCGCCGCCGAGCCGGCCGAGGTCGCTGCCGGCCGGATTCTGGAAGACCCTCAGCCCGAATTCGGGAATGACGGCCAGCACATGGTCGAAGACATCGGACTGGATGCGTTCGTAGGCAATCCATTCGACCGTATTGGTGAAGAAGTAGAGCTGCATGGGTAGACCCGTCTCGGTGGGCTGCATCTGCCGCACCATGAGCGTCATGTCCTGATTGACGGGAACCTCGGCGCGCAGGTAACGTTCGAGATAGGCGCGGAAGACCCCCAGATTGGTCTGGTGCAGGCCGTTGATTTTCCACGAACCGGGAGCGATGCCGTGGGCGGCGTTGTACTCGTCGACACGCTGCTGCGTCGAGTCGATGTAGTCGCGCAGCAGGTCGATTTCGCGGTAGCGGGCCAGCATCTCGGGGGTGCAGAAGCATACGCTCGTCATGTCGATGTTGACCGAACGCATCACCCGCCGGCCGCCCGACTGCTGCATGCCGCGCCAGTTCTGGAACGAGTCGCTCACCAGCAGATAGGGAGGCAGCGTGACGATGGTATTGTCCCAGTTGCGGATTTTGACCGTCGTGAGCGATACCTCCACCACTGTACCGTCGGCTCCGTACTTGGGCATCGTAATCCAGTCGCCGACCTGGAGCATGTCGTTGGCCGAGAGCTGGATGCCCGAGACGAATCCGAGGATGCTGTCGCGGAAAATCAGCATGATGACCGCCGCCGAAGCACCCAGACCCGTGAGCAGGAAGGCGGGCGACTTGTCGAGCAGAATCGAGACAATCAGGATGGCGCATACCATCATGACGATGCCCTGGCCGGTCTGCTGCAGGCCCTTGATGGGTTTGTTCTGCCAGGCCGGGCGGTTCGAGACAATCTGGAAGGCCGCACCGATAAGCGCATTGACCAGCCGGAAGAAGGCGACCACCATGATGATTTCGAGCAGGCGCATCGTCAGGCGTTCGGCATCGTGCCCGATGAGCACCGCAGGCGTGACGCTGTAGAGCAGAATGGCCGCCGAAAGCTGGCAGAGGCGGTCCATCACGTGGTCGCCGAAGAGCACGTCGTCCCACTTGACGCGTGTCCGCGAAACGATGTGGCGCATGCCGCGCACCAGCAACAGCCGGCAAAGCAGGTAGAAGAGCAGCGCCAGAAGCACCATCAGCAGGAATGCGGCCCACTGCTCGGCGCCGGCTTCGGGTTCGAATCCCAGGCGGACGAGCAGGGCGTCGACCCATTGCCTGACAAGTTGTTCCATAGTCGTTCGATTTATCGGTTTACCGGCAAAAACCGGGCTGAAATTCGGTTCGGGCGCTCATCCGCGCATGAGGCCCGACCGCTGCGGGCGCGTCGGCGAGGGAAGCGCATCTGCCAGGGAGGGCTCAGCGCTGCCCCAGGGCGGGAAGCAGCATCGGCACCTCCGATTCGAAGTTGGGCGTCAGGATGCCCTTGCCCAGAGCCTCACGCAGTTCGCCGACGCTCCAGAAACGGCCGCCGTCGAGTTCGCTGCTGGGCCGCACCTCGCCGTCGTAACGGCAGCGGTGGACATAGACCAGCTCCCGTTCGCGCTCCGAACGGAAAACGTAGCTCCGCACGAACTCGGCCCGGAAGTCCTCGAGCCCCAGCTCCTCGCGCGCTTCGCGCCTCAGCGCCTCGTTGACCGTCTCGCCCCAGGCCACATGGCCGCCCACGGCCGTATCCCACCGCCCGGGCTGGATGTCCTTCCACGCGGGCCGTTTCTGGAGGTAGAGACGCCCCTCGGCATCGAACAGGTGGAGATGCACCACCGGATGGAGCAGCATCGAGCCGCCGTGGCATTCGCGTCTGAGCGCCGAGCCGATGACCCGCCCCGACTCATCGACGACGGGAAAAAGTTCCTCGCCGTTGTCGTGCATCTCCGCCGCGGCGGAGTTCGTCCGATTGTTCTTTTCCATATCAGTTGTTTCTTGTTCAGTTGCCGGAGTCCGGAGTCCGAAATCCGAAGTCCAATGCCCGGCGCCCGGCATGCCATGCCGTCCAGTCCGCCGCCGCACGGTCACCGGCGGCTACCGGCGGGACGGCGTCCCGCACGCCTCTGCGGCGGCAGCCCGCTCCCCGCGGGCGGATATGAAAACGGCACGAAGGCGTCGTCGGTGCGCGCATCCGTGCCGGTTGTCTTTCACTGCGGCCTACAGCCGGGGGCCCGACTCGCGGGGTTGTCCCACCTCGTAGCCCAACGTACGCATCCACTCGACGGTCTCGGCGTCGACCTGGTCGTTGCGGTCAATCCAGCGACGCTCCTCAACCAGACGCGCCTTGTGCTCCTCGAGCGCCCGGTTGATGGGGAAGTCGGGCTTCGGAAGTTCTCGCGACGCCGCACGCCGCGACGGGCGGATGGTACGGTCGAAGACATCGCGCTGCGTCGGACGACGCGCCCCCTCCCACTTGAAGCCCTTGAGTTCGAGCGACTGCTCCTCGGGAACCTTGTCCAACGGATAGATGGTCCAGACGGGGTTGATGCGGTAGATGATGTCGACCACCTGCTTCTCCTCGAAGAAGAAGGAGATATTGCCGCTGTCGAGCACCATCACGCCGGTCACCTCGCCACCCTCGCCATCCTGCATGTAGTAGATGGTCTGGGCATTGCCGTCGACATCGTTGCGGTAAATCTGGTTGTCGCGGAAGTAGGCCGTCATCTCCTTGCCCGCCACCTGGTTGTAGTGGAGCGTATCGATTTCGCTCGACATCATGGGGCTGCCGACGAACTCGGCACGCGTGAGCTGGCGGTTGGCCGTATAGACATCCATCACGTCGGAGACCACCTGGTTGTTCTCGTTCCAGAGCACGGGCGAAAGGTAGAGGTGGATGGTCGAATCGCGGCTGGTGGAGGTGAGCGAGTCGCACACCGACTGGAAGTCGGAGCGGTAAATCCGCACGTTGCGGAAGGCCTTGACAAGGCGGTACATGCTGTCGACCTCGACGGCAAGCGTATCGGTGCCCGCAAGCGAGTCGAGCGAATCGACGGGCATCGTCTCCTGCCCGTGGAGCCCCAGCGAGTCCTGCTGCAGCGAATCCGCACCGCGGCCGGCGAGCGAATCATTCGTCGCGGAGGCGAGCCCCAGCAACGAGTCGAGCTGCCACAGCTCCGTCGAATCGAGCCGCGGCGTCTTGCCCTTGCGCACGGCGCGCTCCAGACGTTCGCGCAGCTTCTTTTCGACCTTCTCGCGGCGGGCAAGCAGGCGCTTGCGCTCCTTCTCCTCCTGGGCCTTCAGTTGAGCGACACGCTTGGCCTTGCGCTTGGCGGCTATCTCCTCCAGAATCTTCTGCTTCGCCTCGTTGGCCGCCGCCTTGCGCGCTTCGCGCTCCTTGCGGGCCTCCTCCTTGCGCTGCGCCTTCAGCTGCGCGGGGGTCAGCTGCGCGGTATCGGCAGCCAGCGAGTCAGCCGCCAGCGAGTCGGTCCCCAAAGAGTCGGTCGCCAAAGAGTCAAGCCCCTTCACCGCAGCCCCGAGCGAATCGGCCGCTACGGAATCGACACCCCGGGGAGCCTCCGCAGGGGCAGGGGAAACGCCTCCGAGCGAATCGGGAGCACTCTTGCCCAGCTGCTCCTCGACCTGACGGGCGGCCTGCCCGCGGCGCCCGTCGGCATGGCGGGCAAGCGAATCGGGAGCATCGGTCATACGGCGCCGTGCGGAGCCCTCGCGGGCCGCACGCAGCGAATCGGCCGCCGCGTTGGCACGCGCCAGCGCGGCGAGCGAATCGGCACGGGCCGCCTCGGCAGCTGCGGCCGCTTCGGCCGCATCGAGCGAAAGGGTCCGCGTGAAGAGGTAGATGGAGTCGCTGCGCATGAAGAGCGAATCGCCCTGCGAGAGGTCGTAGTTGATGATGGCCGGACGGCGCGTGAGGAAGGCGTTGCCGGGCTCCTTCCAGTATTCGCCGTAGTCGCCGAAGGCGAGGTTCTTGTGCTCCGTATCGTCGAGCTGGATGTCATGCCGCAGAATGGCATGGCCCTGCGGGCGGTAGTAGTCGATGCTGTCGCTCCAGACCTCCTGCTTCTCGGTGAGGATGTAGCCGTTGCGCGTGACGGCATAGAGCGTGTCGGCCTGGGTGTAGTGGCCGCGGTCGGCATAGAGGTAGTCCCCTTCGCGGTTCCAGATATGGGTGCGGTCGAAGAAGTAGGCGTTGTCGGTGGCCATGTTGTAGACCACCGAGTCACCGCGCAGCTGGTATTCGTCGTTGCGCATCTCGACGCGGTCGACGCAGACCAGCTCCTTCGTGTCGGCATAGTAGTAGCCGCGCTCGGCCTCGAGCAGGTTTTCGCGGTTGACGAGCACGCCGCCCCCGTCGAATTCGCCCACGTTGTCGAGCGTGTTGAAGAGGAAGCTGTAGGTATAGAGCGTCGCGTCGCCGTCGACCACCTTGATGATGTCCGAGAAGACCTGCGCCTCGTTCACCTCGCCGTCGTAAAGGGCGCGGTCTCCGTAGATATAGGTCGTGTTCTTGTTGATGAGCACGTTGCCGAAGAACTCGATGCGCATGTCCGAATAGCGCACGGCACTGTCGCACGTGATGACCGCACCGTTGTGCTGCGCGGCGAAGTTGCCCACCAGGAAGATGACCGAATCGCCCGGGGCCACGGGGCCCGAGACGTCGGACTTGAGGTTGATGATTTTCATCTCGCCCTCCGCGTCGGGCTGCGCCGGAGCGCCTCCCCGGGCGAAGAGGAATCCTGCGACGACGACCGCCGCTGCTATGGAAAGTAACGTGCGCACGGTCCCGAGGCTATTTTACCCAATGTTTGTTCTCGAAGGCTCCGTCGCGGAATTCGGGGTCGATGTAGACATACATGCCGTCGATTTTCTTGGTGAGCCACTCGCGGAAGGCCTTCTCCTGCTTGGCCGCAAGGGCCATCTCCTCCAGCCTCAGGTAGTCCTCGTTGAGCGAGGCGACGTGCGTCGGGATTATCTGCACCAGCTTGACCACCTTGGCCATCTGGTTGCCCAGCATGTCCTCCGTGAGGTAGGCCCCCGAAATCTCGCCCACGTGGAGGCGAATCAGGGCGTTGTAGTCGTCGAGGCTCTTGTAGCGGCCGAAGTCCTCCTTGAGGAACTTCGTCACGGTGAGCTTGGCGTCGAAGGCGTTGAAGCGCTCCAGCACGTCGTGGTTCGAGACAATACCGCCGTTCATCTTCGACGAGGCGTCGTCCGAATAGCGCAGGGCAGCCTGCTCGAAGGTGATGGAGTCGCGGCGGATTTCCGTCACCAGGCTGTCGAGGAAGTTCAGCTCCGACGAGAGCTCCTCGGTCGTATAGACCGGACGCAGCAGGATGTGGCGGAAGCGGTAGAGGTTGCCGCGCTTCTCGAGGTACTGGATGATGTGGAATCCGAACTGGGTTTCGACCACCTCGGATATCTGGCCGGGCTTGAGTTCGGCCAGTGCGTCGGCGAATGCCTGGTCGAGGCTGGCCAGCGGCGTGGGTTCCATCTCGCCGCCGCGCATGGCCGTACCGGGGTCCTGCGAATACATGCGGGCCAGGTTCTCGAACTTGGCCTGCCCGGTGATGACGCGCTCGCGCAGGTCGAGCAGACGCTCGCGCGTACGCTGCTTGGCCTCGGTCATCGACTTGGGGAAGCGCGTAATCTGCGCATAGACGAACTGGTCGGCGATGAGCGGAAGGCTGTCCTTGTCGATTTGCTTGTAGTAGCGCTCCACCTCGCCCGGGATGATGGTCACCTTGTTGACCACCTCGGCCTGCATGCTGCTGGCATAGGCCTGCTCTTCGTAGCGCTGGCGCAGGATTTCGCGCAGGTTGAAGATGGGCATGTGGTGCTTGGCCTCGAGTTTCGGGATGGAGCCCTCCTCCTCAATCATGTTCTGCAGCTGCTCCTCGACGCGCGTCTGGATGTCGGCCGAACTGATGTCCACCGAGTCGATGAGCGCCTGGTTGTAGAGCAGTTTCTGGGTGAGCAGCGCCTCGAGCGCCTCGTTGTGGGGGTCGCGGTCGGTCGTATAGCCTTCGGCCAGACGCTGGGCCACCATGTTGCGCGCATACTCGTCGACCTCCGAATAGAGAATCGACGAACTGCCCACCACGGCCACCACCTTGTCGAGCATCACCTGCTGTTTCTGGGCCCGGAGCCCGGCTGCGGCAAAGAGCATGACCGTCAGCAGCAAAATCTTTTTCACCATATCGTGTATCCTGTTTTCTTCATTCAAATCCGTTTCACGTTCGCGGCACCCCGGACCGCACGGCGCCCCGGGATTGCCCGGAGCCATGGCCCGGCGGCACGCCGCTCCGCCCCTCCGCTCACATTCCGGCCTCCGCCTCCGTCTCGGGGACCTGCACCTCCTGCTCGGCCACCGCCCGGTTGTAGAGCTCCTCCTCGTGGCGGCGGATGATTTCGCCCTGGCGCTGGTTGAAGAGGATGCGGCGGATGGTCCCGCGGACCTGCTCGAGCGGCGCGGTCTCACCCGCACGGCAGACCCCTTCGAGCTGGAAGTAGTAGCGCGACGCGCGGTCGTGCATCTCCTGCACGCCGGTCGAGGCAAGCAGCGCATCGTAGTTCTGCGTACGCAGCGTCGGCAGGTGGCTCAGGAACTCCTGGAAATCGACCCACTTGCCCGCAAAGTCGGTCACCTCGAATTCGTTCTTGGCGCAGATGTCGCGGAAATCCTGCTGCTGGGCCGGGCCGGTCGACGACATGAGGCTCCGCAGCTTCTGCGACTGGCGGTATCCGACCGGGAAGCGGACGATGCGGCCCCGCACCAGCGTCCGGTCGAGGCGGTAGTCGCTCTTGTGGGCGTTGTAGTAGGCGGCAATCTCCTCGGCCGTGAAGGCCGTATCGAGGTTGCGGTCGACGTAGTGCTGCTCGAGCTTGCGGATGAGCAGCGCCTGACGGTAGGCCTCCACCTGCTTTTCGATACCGGCCACCGAATCGGAGAAGAGCACCTCGGCCTCGTCGAGCTTGAGCTGTTTCTTCACCCAGCGGTCGATGAAAAGTTTCATGAAGGCCACGCTGTCCTTGCCCGAGACGCCCCGGGGAAGGTTCGCGACGGCTTCGCGCATGCGCAGTTCGTGCTCGCCGGCACGGGCAAGCACGGCATCGCGGTTGAAGACGCCGGGGGTCTCCTGGCATCCCGCGACGGAAACGAGCAACGCCAGAAGCGCTGTTTTGAGCGAGAAACGTTTCATCGAGAAGGCAAAGATACGGTTTTTACCCGTAACTAACGCACCGGCCGCGCAGATTATTACGCCGCGCGGCTATTTTTATCCTCGCGCGAAAGCATGGCGAGGGCACGCCAGACCATGTAGCCCGAAACGAGGAAAACGAGCAGCGAGAGGATGTACACCAGCGTATAGACCGTCCGGTTGCCAATCATTTCGGTCAGCATCAGGTTTTCGCGGCCGAGGACGAGCAGCAGGTAGGCCACGCCGTTGTTGAAGGCGTGGAGGATGATGGCGGGCCAGAGCGATGCCGTGCGGATGTAGACGAACCCGAGGATGAGTCCCATCACCACGGCATTGACCATCACCGCCGGGTAGAGATGCACCACGCCGAAGACGACCGACGAGATGAGCCATGCGGCCACCACGCCGTAGCGCGCACGGGCCGATTCGAGCAGCACGCCGCGGAAAATCACCTCCTCGAAGAGCGGGGCCATCACCACCAGCGTCAGCAGCGACCACACGCCGCGGCCATAGACGTTGGGCACCTGCGGCAGCAGCTTCATGAGGGGCTCGATGACCAGCGAGGTGGCGAAGACGAAGAGCACGCCCCAGAGCAGCAGCACCGGGTCGAGCCCCCGCAGTGAGAAGCGCGCCACGATGCGCGGGCCGCCACGGCGGGCCCGGTAGATGAGGAAGGCGACCAGCGTGAAGGCCATCGCCACGAAATAGGTCAGCGCATTGAAGTGCGAGACGGCAATCTGCTCGCCGACACGCACCGCCTCGTCGGGCGAGTCGAGCAGCGAGGTGTCGGGCATCGGCACGCCCGCCAGGAACGCCACCCCGAGCGCCACGGCCTGGGCGATGAAGAAGATGCCGAAGAAGACCAGCAGGTCGACCACCGTGGGGAAGGTCGAACCTCGCTTCGGGGCCGGAGCCTCTCCCGGGGCCGACGGGGCCGACGGGGCGGAGAGGGGTTGCGTCGTCGTTTTCGGCTCCTGCCGCTGTTGGGCGGGAGCGTCGTGCTCGGTTTTTGCCATAGTCGGAAATTTTCGGGTAAAGATAGTGCAAGTCGCGGGCAAAAGCAAGCGTTTTTACCCAATTTGCGGGAGCGCCTTCCGGCAACGGGAGCGAATCGGGACCCGGCCCTGCCGGGGCGGGCTCCGGCGTGCCAAAGCTCCGGACCGCTCCGTGTCCGCAGTCCGGAGCATGAGCCGGAACGGAGGTCGGAGCTTTTCCCGGAAAGGGTCGGGAAAAGTCCCGGAAGAGGCCCCAAAAGTCCCCGCCGGCAGGGCCAAAAAGTCCCGGCAGGGGCCCAAAAGTCCCCGCTGGCAGGGTCCCCCAAAAGTCCCGGGTGGAGGGCCCGGGAAAAGTCCCGACGGAGGGGTGGCGCGGAGGGTTGCCCGGCCACCCGGAACTTGCGGATGATTTTCAGCACATTCGGCCGGGGATACGACTCATTTTTGCGGCCCGATGATGGATTTACGCGGAAAATCACTAAATTTGCCCGATTGTAATTGTGAACGGAAACATGGCAAAGGTTATCGCTTTGGCGAATCAGAAAGGCGGCGTGGGCAAGACGACCACGGCCATCAACCTCGCGGCCTCGCTGGCCCTGCTGGGCAAAAACGTCCTGCTGCTGGATGCCGACCCGCAGGCGAACGCCACCTCGGGACTGGGCTTCGACATCGACCTCGAGGGCATCTACGAATGCATCACGGGCGCACGCAAGGCCTCGGAGGTCATTCTCCAGAGCCCCGACGTGAAGCGCCTCTGGCTGCTCCCCTCGTCGATTGACCTGGTGGCGGCCGACACCGAACTCCCCAAGATGGAGAACGCCCACCACGTGATGAAACGGGTGGTCGACGAGGTGCGCGACCGCTTCGACTACATCTTCATCGACTGCTCGCCCTCGCTGGGCTACACGACGGTCAACATCCTGACGGCCGCCGACTCGGTGCTCATCCCCGTGCAGTGCGAGTACCTCGCGCTCGAGGGGCTCTCGAAACTGCTCAACACGCTCAAGAAGGTGAAGAGCGGACTCAACCCCGGGCTTGAAATCGAGGGCTTCCTGCTGACGATGTACATGCGCAACCGACTGAACAACCAGGTGGTGAACGAGGTGCGCCAGCACTTCGGCGAACTGGCCTACGACACAATAATCCAGCGCAATATCCGTTTGGGAGAGGCCCCCTCGCACGGCAAGCCCGTCATGCTCTACGACGCCAGCGCCACGGGGTCGGAGAACTATCTGGCGCTGGCCCGCGAGTTCCTCCGCCGCAACCGGCCGGCCGGAACGGCCGCCGATGCCGAAACGGAGACCGCCGCCGGACAGTAGGAGCGGCGCCCGGGTTCCGCCGGGCAATGCTCCGCGGGAAGCTCCGCAGAGGCGGACGCCGAAACGAACACAGAGAAAACAGACCATACATGAAACCACAGAAGGGATTAGGACGCGGGCTCGACGCCATCTTCGGCGCCGAAAAGCTCGATGTCAAACTCAAGCCGATGACCGAGATGGCCGAAATCGCCGTTGCGGACATCATCCCCAACCCCACACAGCCCCGCACGCAGTTCGACGAGGAGGCGCTCGACGAGCTGGCCGATTCCATCCGCCAGCTGGGCGTCATCCAGCCCGTGACGGTCAAGCGTACCGAGGGCGGCAAATACATCCTCATCAGCGGCGAACGCCGCTGGCGGGCGGCCCAGCGTGCCGACATCGCCACCCTGCCGGCCTACATCCGCGAGGTGGACGACGAAAACCTCCACGCCATGGCCCTGGTGGAGAACATCCAGCGGCAGGACCTCAACGCCATCGAAATTGCGCTGGGCATGCAGCGCCTCATCGACGAGTGCCACCTCACGCAGGACGCTCTCTCGGAGAAGGTGGGCAAGAAGCGCTCCTCGGTGTCGAACTACCTGCGTCTGCTCAAGCTCCCCGACGAGGTGCAGCTCGCACTCAAGGAGGGACTCATCTCGATGGGCCACGCCAAGGCCATCGCCGGCGCCCCGGCCGACGAACAGCTGCGCGTGCTGAAGCGCTGCGTCAAGAAGGGGCTCTCGGTCCGTCAGGTCGAGGAGCTCGTGCGCACGCTCTGCGACCAGGCGGCACGCACCGCGGAACCCGCGGCCGAAGAGGAGGAGTATCCCGAAAGCTATTCGCGGCTGGTCGAACAGCTCGAAAAGCTCTTCTCGCAGGACATCAGCATCAAACGCTCGAAAAACGGCGGCGGCAAAATCGTCATCGGCTTTGCCGACGACCGCGACATCGAAAACTTCCTCGAACGCTTCGGCAAACGCTCCTGACCCTTATGGCGGCACTCCGGCTCAAGACAGCGCTGCTGGCGCTTTTCGCACTCCTGCTCGGCTCGACGGCCGCAGCTCAGTCCCCGTTGCAGAGCAAGCGCGGGCCCCGCACAATCGTACGCGGCGGCATGTTCCAGCGCGCCGATTCGCTCCAGCTGCGTGCCGATTCGCTGGCCCGTGAGGCAATGGCCCGGCAAATCGACTCGATTCTGGCCGCCGAATTCACCGCCGACTCGCTTGTCCTCACGGCGCTCCGCACCGACGACATCGCACGCACCGACTCGCTGCTGCGCGACTCGCTCGCCGGCCGCCGCTCGGTGCTGGCCGCCGACTCGACCCGCCACAAGGGCTGGTTCATGAGCGACTCGATGTCGCTGTCGAAGGTCTGCTGGCTCTCGACCGTGCTGCCCGGCTACGGCCAGATCTACAACAAGCAGTACTGGAAGCTGCCCATACTCTACGGTCTGGTGGGCGGAGGTCTGGCACTCTACATCAACGAGAACCGCACCTACAAGCCCCTGCGCCGCAAGTTCGATGCCATCACCGACGTGAGCATGGTCCGCACGCCCGAGCTCAACGCCCTGCAGCAGAAGATGATTCGGAGCAACACCCGCCGGCAGCTCTACCTCGGGGTGACGATTGCCTCCTATATCTACTTCATCGGCGACGCGGCGGTCAACTACTCGACCAACGAGGTCTCCAACGTCAAGAAGGCGACCACGCTGGCCTGCATCTGCCCCGGAGCCGGCCAAATCTACAACAAGAGTTACTGGAAAGTCCCGTTCGTCGTCGGCGGCTTCGCCTCGCTGATTTACTGCATCGACTGGAACAACCGCGGCTTCCAGCGCTTCAAAAAGGCCTACAGCCTGCGCGCAGCCTACGACGACAACCCGGATGCCTATCCCAACGGTTCGACCGACGAATTCGGCGGACGCTATTCGGCCACCTTTCTCAAGAACCTCAAGGACAGCTACCGCCGCAACCGCGACCTCTGCATCATCATCACGGCGGGTCTCTACGTACTGCAGATTATCGACGCTCACGTCGACGCACACCTGAAAGACTACGACATATCGGACGACCTTTCGATGAACATCGAGCCGATGGTCGACTACACCTACGTTCCGACAGCCAGCGGCCATCGCCCCGTTTTCGGATTCAACCTGAGCCTGAATTTTTAACCCATGAGAATCTTCGTGACACTGGCGTTGCTGCTGACCATGCTGGCCGGACCCGCAACCGCCTTCGACCGCAAACCCCGCAAGAAGCGCAACCCGAAAAACGAGCAGACGACCCAGCAGGCGTCCGCAACCCAGCAGACGACCGCTCCCCGTCCCGCCGCACCCGAGCCCGAGCCCGAAGATTCGCTGGCATCGAAGCGCACGCCCCGCACCTGGTGCGACACGACCGCCGCGCGGGACCTGACACCCCGCCAGGTCGATTCGCTGGCCGCCGTATGGCAGGAACAACGGCGTCTGGAGGCCTTCAACCGCTTCTTCGACGAATTTGTGGCCAACGTACCCGCCACGGAGGACCCGACGCCCGACTCGCTCTATGTCGAGCGTCTGAGGGCACTGGCTTCGCCCATCGAGCTCCCCTTCAACTCCATCGTGAAGGCCTACATCAACCGCTACACCAGTTCGCGCTACGGCACGCTGAGCCGCATCCTCGGACTGTCGCGCTACTACTTCCCGCTCATCGAGGACGAACTGCTGCGCGAAGGGCTCCCCATCGAGCTCCGCGCGCTGCCCATCATCGAGTCGGCGCTCTCGACGACGGCCGTCTCGCCCATGGGGGCCGTCGGACTGTGGCAGTTCATGCCGTCGACGGGCAAAAGCTACGGGCTGGAGGTCAACTCGCTCGTCGACGAACGGCGCGACCCGCTGCTGGCCACCCGCGCCGCCTGCCGCTACCTGAAGGACCTCTACGCCATCTACAACGACTGGACGCTCGCCATCGCGGCCTACAACTGCGGCCCGGGCAACGTCAACAAGGCCATCGCCCGCTCGGGCGGCAAGACCTTCTGGGACATCTATGACTACCTGCCCCGCGAGACGCGCGGCTATGTCCCGGCCTTCATCGGTGCGACCTACGGCTACGCCTACCACCGCCTGCACAACATCGAACCGGCCGAAACGCCCCTGCCGCTGGCCACCGACACGCTCCACGTGAACCGCATCCTCCACCTGGGGCAGATTTCCTCGACCATCGACATCCCGCTCGAGACGCTGCGCGAGCTCAACCCGCAATACAAGCTCGACATCATCCCGGCCACGACCAAGAGCTATACGCTCACCCTGCCCCAGCACAGCGTGGCCGACTACATCGCCCACGAGCAGGAGATTTTCGCCAAGGATTCGGCCTATCTGAAGGAGTACATCAATCCGGCGAACCTCGACAAGAAACGCCAGCAACGCACCGGTACGGTCTACGTCGTCAAGCGCGGCGACACGCTGGGCGCCATCGCCCGCCGCTACCGCGTCACCACGGCCCAGCTGATGCGCTGGAACGGCATCAAGAATGCCCACAAGCTGCGTATCGGCCAGCGGCTCCGCATCGAAGGAAGGTAAACGCATGCTCAACGACCACGATACCATCGTCGCTCCGGCCACCCCGACCGGCGGAGCGATTGCCATCGTCCGCATAAGCGGCAGCGAGGCAATCGCTGTTGCGGAGCGCCTCTTCCGCGGCAGGAGCCCGCTGAGCGAGGCAGCCGGCCGCACGGTACACTATGGAAGCATCCGCGACGGCGAACGGCTCGTCGACGAGGTGCTGGTCACGCTCTTCCGCGCACCGCACTCCTATACGGGCGAGGACTCGGTCGAGATTTCGTGCCACGGTTCGGCCTACATCGTCTCGGAGATTCTGCGGCTGGCGCTCGGGGCCGGGGCCCGCATGGCCTCGCCCGGAGAGTTCACGCTGCGGGCCTTTCTGGCCGGCAAGCTCGACCTGGCGCAGGCCGAGGCGGTTGCCGACCTGATTGCCTCCTCGTCGCGCGCCGCCCACGCCATGGCCGCGAACCAGATGCGCGGCGGATACTCCGAGGAGCTCGAGGGGCTGCGCGACAAGCTGGTGCATCTCACGTCGCTGCTCGAACTCGAGCTGGACTTCTCGGAGGAGGACGTGGAGTTTGCCGACCGACAGGCGCTGCGCCGGACGATGGAGCAAATCGGGCGCGAGATAGACCGGCTGCGGAGTTCGTTCTCGCTGGGCAACGCCATCAAGGAGGGCGTTGCCGTGGCGATTGTCGGGGCTCCGAACGTCGGGAAGTCGACGCTGCTCAACCGACTGCTCAACGAAGAGCGGGCAATGGTCTCGGAGATTGCCGGTACGACGCGCGACGTAATCGAGGAGCGGGCCAATATCGGCGGAGTGCTGTTCCGGTTCCTCGACACGGCCGGAATCCGCACGACGGGCGACCGGCTGGAGCGAATGGGCATCGAGCGTACGATGGAGAGCATCCGGCGGGCGCAGGTGATAATCCGCCTGGTCGATGCCCGGCGCATGGACGAGGCGATGCCGGAGTTCGAGGTGCGTCCCGAGCAGCGGGTGCTGACGGTGGTCAACAAGATGGACGCAGCGCCGGAGGGATTCCGCGTGCCCGAGGGGGCGCTTGGGATTTCGGCCAGGCAGGGCGACGGGATTGAGGCGCTGTGCGAGGCACTGCGGAGCACGGTGGACACCGAAGGGTTGTACCACGGGGATGCGGTCGTATCGAACAGCCGCCACTACGAGGCGCTGACGGCGGCCCGCGAATCGCTGGGGCGCGCACTGGCGGGAATGGACGAGGGGCTCCCGGCCGACCTGCTGAGCGAGGAAATCCGGCCGGTAATCCGCCATCTGGGAGAGATTACGGGTCAAATCACCACGGACGAAATCCTCGGCAACATCTTCTCGAAATTCTGCATCGGCAAGTAATCTACAGAGGATTCAAATCGCATTCACACATCCATTTCTATAGGGTTTGGGTGAAACGTGCCCGATAATGAATAGCGGGCCACGGATATAAAGAACCTCAACATCCATCACGGTTGCCTGGGCGAGCAGCATCGCGACGACGAATGCCATCGGGTCTGCGGCAACTTTCCTCACAACGAGCTGCGGCGCATTGGCAGGAGCTGCGGCGCATTGGCAGAACCGTCGTTCTCCCTTATCGACCGCAACGCCTTTCCGCACGAAGAAACCTCATGGCACCGCTGAACCAGGTACAGACCGCCATCCCTGAGATTGCCGGCGTCACGCGGCAAACGGAGCACAGATGCAGTCCCCAGCAAACCAGCAATAAAACAGACGAAAAACAATCGGAATCAGCCGTCTTTTGCGTATATTTGTTCATATTCGCCCCCTGCAAAAGATGACACCCAAAATAACCGACCTATGAATGCGATGAAGATGAAACTGTACACCCTGCTGCTCTGCCTTTCGGCTGCGGGAATGAGTTATTCGGCCATGGGGATGGTCCCCGAAGATGATGAAGACTACATCATATATTCCTCGGCTGACACACCGCCCTCGTTCCTGGGGGCAGAAGGGAAATCCCTGCAACAGTTCCGCGACTGGATAGAAAGCCGCCTGACATTGAACAACGCGCAGGAATCCACACGAATCGTCTTTTCGGTGATTGTCGAAAAGGACGGACGTATCTCCGGCATGAAGGTTATCCGCGACAGGACCGGGAACCCGGCGATGCTCGCCGATTTGAAACGCGTGCTGGAGAAGGTTCCGCGCTGGGCTCCCGGAATCAAGTACGGCCAGCCTCAGCGTGTCTCCATCATGCTCGATGTGGACTTCATGCGTCCGGATTTGCTTGTCCAGGAAAGGAAGGCCACCCACGAAAGAGAACGACAGAAGCTGGAGGCAGGCGCCATTGAACACCTCCACAAACTTCTGTTGTCATACGGAGTGAATCCCGAAACGGACATCATCGACACCCCCGAGCAACTCCAGGCTCTGTTACCCTCGGCAACGAAGCCGACTGTCGTGATTTTCCTGGGGAACCTGGCCGGTCGTCCCATGCAGGATATGATGGAAGAATGGAACCAGGTACTGAGCCAGTACAGCGCAAACGACTACAGACGCTATGTCGTATGCAATAAACCCGGAAGCATCGAAGAGCTAAAGGGATACGGCAGGCTGTTGGAATGCTACGACATGAGGATGTGCCCTTCCATCCTGTTCTTCTACGACCGACAGGGAAACTACGGCAAGTACACCGAAGGATACAGAAAGGAAGAGCAGTTCCGCAGCGCCCTGAGAAACTGGTTCGGTGAAATGATGCGAAAGGCCGATTTCCGATAAATCGAATTACCGGCTGCAAACAGGCCCCGGCACGCGGAATACAGAGCGGGGCATTTGCAGCCCCGGCCACAAGCGCCCGGGAACCGTCGCCAACGGCGCAAGAGCAACACCGGCGGGACAAACCAACCGCCGTCGGAGCAGGAGTGCCGCCGACGCCCAACATAATCGCCTCGGGACGAACGAACTTCGCGCAAAAATGCTATCTTTGCAGCGGAAAAAACCTCAAACACAATGAACGCTATCACTCGCACCGATTTCACCTTCGAAGGACAGAAAAGCAAGTATACGGGTAAAGTCCGCGACGTCTACGACATCGACGACAAGTACCTGGTCATGGTGGTCACCGACCGCATCTCGGCCTTCGACGTCGTCCTGCCCGAGGGTATCCCCTACAAGGGTCAGGTTCTGAACCAGATTGCCGCCAAGTTCCTCGACGCCACCGCCGACATCCTTCCGAACTGGAAGCTGGCCGTGCCCGACCCGATGGTCACCGTCGGCCGCAAGTGCGAACCGTTCAAGGTGGAGATGGTCATCCGCGGCTACCTCTCGGGCCACGCCTGGCGCGAGTACAAGGCCGGACGGCGGACCATCTGTGGTGTGGAGATGCCCGAGGGCATGGTCGAAAACCAGAAGTTCCCCGAGCCCATCATCACCCCGACCTCGAAGGCCGCCGAGGGCCACGACGAGGATATCTCGAAGGAGGAAATCATCGCTTCGGGCCTCGTAAGCCGCGAGGATTACGAGCAGCTGGAGCGTTACACGCGCGCCATCTACCGCCGCGGATGCGAGATTGCCGCCCGGATGGGGCTTATTCTCGTCGACACGAAGTACGAGTTCGGCAAGAAGGACGGCGTCATCTACCTCATGGACGAAATCCACACGCCCGACTCGTCGCGCTACTTCTATGCCGAGGGCTACGAGGAGCGCCTTGCCCGCGGCGAGCGCCAGCGGCAGCTGTCGAAGGAGTTTGTCCGCGAGTGGCTCATGGCCAACGGCTTCCAGGGGCAGCAGGGGCAGCAGGTTCCCGAAATGACGCCGGAGATTGTGGCGGGCATCACCGACCGCTACGTGGAGCTCTACGAGAACATCACCGGCGAGAAGTTCGTCAAGGCGGCCGACGAGGCCGATACGCAGAGCATCCTGCAGCGCATCGAGAAGAACGTCTCGGAGTGTCTGAAGAGCCTCCGGTAATCATTCTTATCCAGGCGTGTGCTTCGTGCACCGAAAACCTGAAACGACAAAACAAGGGGCGGCAAACCGATTTTGCCGCCCCTTGTTTTGCTTATCGCCCCGGCCATATTCGGAAGAAGCCGGCCGCCAGCATCCGGCCCGACGAAGATACTTCGACGGCCGACAATCCGGCCTCACCGCTCGATTCGGCGGATGACCTTTGCCGGCACGCCGCCCACCACCGTCGCAGGCTCCACATCCTTCGTCACGACCGCCCCGGCCGCGATGACGGCATTGTCGCCGACGGTCACCCCCTGCAGGATGGTCGCATTGGAGCCCACCCATACGTTGCGGCCGAGGACGATGGGAGCCGGATAGGTATTCTGCCTGTCCTCGGGCGAAAGGCCATGGTTGAGCGTGGCGAAGACCACGTTGTGGCCAATCTGGCACCCGTCGCCGATGGTCACCCCGCCGTGGTCCTGGAAATGGCAGCAGGCATTGATGAAGACATCGCGGCCGACCGTGATGTTGCGCCCGAAATCGGTATAGAAGGGCGGAAAAACACGCAGCGACTCCGGCACCCGGTAGCCGAAAAGTTCGGAAAGCAGGCCGCGCACCTCGTCCGGAGTGTGGTAGGCCGTATTGAGGCGGAAGGTAATGCGGCGCGCCTCGTCGCTCATCCGGTTCATGAACTGGTGAATCTCCTCGGAGGAGAGGGCCTCACCCCGTTTCACGTATTCCTTGAATTCTTCGATTTCCATATTCGTATCGTTTGTTTCTCGTTTTCCGCATCCGCGGCCCGCAGCTTCGCGGCAAAACGGAGCGGAACCGAGGACAAAGATATCGGTTCGCACGCAAACGCACGAACCGATATGAGGGTTTTTCCTACCGTTATTACCGATTCCCGCAATCGCGCAGGGAGGGCTGCTGCAGGCATCCCGCAACGGGGCCGTGGGGAAATCAGTTCTAAAGCTTGTACTGCGAGGGCGAGAGTCCCGCATGGCGTTTGAAATAACAGCCGAAGAACGACTGGTTGGGAAAATTCAGGTAATAGGCAATCTCCTGTATGCTCATGTTGGAGGACTTGAGCAGCGTCTTGGCCTCGAGAATCACGTAATCGTCAATCCAGTCGGAGACCGACTTGCCGCTCACCCGCTTGATGAGCGTGGTGAGGTACTTGGGGGTGATGCAGAGTTTCTGCGCATAGAAGGAGACGCTGCGCTCCGATTTGTAGTTTTCACCCAACAGACGCATGAATTCCTTGAAATAGAACTCGCTGCGGCTGCGTATGGGGGTCTCGTAGGCAGGTTGAGCCGATTGATGGCGGTAGAGGATGTCGCATACCTTGTAGATGGTGGCCGACACCAGTCCGTTGATGACATCGGTGCTGAAGCCGGTATTGGGTCCGTCGAGTTCATGTCCGACCTGCTCGATGAAGCCGCGCAGCATCTGGCTCTCCTCCTCCGCAAGTTCGATGCAGGGCTGATTGGCGTAGCGGAGAAAGAGCGGCATCATACGCTTGATGTCGACGTTGATACGCTGCATGAATTCGGGGGTGATGGCTATCATGTGAGTCTTGAACTCATCGTCTGAATGGGTCTGGATGATGTTCTTGGGCGTATAGACAAACATGCTGTTCTTTGTAAGCCGGAACGTATTGAGGTTGAATGATATTTCGGTCTCGCCCTCCGTACATACCCCGACAAAGAGGGCGTCGATGCGACAGGGAAAGCGGAAAATGCGCCGTTGTGAATTGCTGATTGCCACCAGGCACCCTCTCGATAGCTCATGCTCGGGCGATGCTCCGTGCATGGCGATGAGCTGGGCTAGAGTAAAGCAGGGGATTTCATCCGTTCGATTGTTCGTCTGTTCCATTTTATCTTCATTTACGCATCGAATATAACGTTAAAAAATAGAGTTAGTATTCGAATCATCCTTTTTTCAAACCTTTCAAGCAACTATACCTCCATTTCACGGAACAACACGAAAACAAAAACGGGTATCCGGAGACATTCCGGATACCCGTTGTATCATAAGCGGCTCTGCACCGTTAGTTTGCGGCAGTTTCGGCAGCAGGCTCATCCTTGATGCCCAACTCGGTCTTCACCTGCGGAGCGAGGTCCGTAAGCGTAGCCTCATCGAAATAGGCAACGGCGCCCGTCGAAATGTCGAACACGGCCGTGAACCCGTTGGCCTTGGCCACCTTGTCGATGGCGGCACGGGCCTTCTCGATAATCGGGGCAAGCAGTTCGTTCTGACGCTTCTGATAATCCTGCTGAGCCACCTGGCTGTACTCCTCGCGGCGCTGCTGAAGCTCGTTGAGCTCCTTCTCCTTGAGCTGACGGACCGACTCCGAAAGCGTGTTGTAGTTCTTCTGATACTCCTGCAGTTTGTTGTTGAATTCGACGTTGATGCTCTCGACCTGGTCCTGGAGCTCCTTGGCAAAGGTCTCAAGATTGGTCTGCATCTCCTTGGTCTCGGGCATGCCCATGATGATTTCCTGGGTATTGATACGTCCGAACTTCTGTGCGAAGAGCGAAGTGGCACTCATCATGAGTGCAACCGCAAGGGTCAGTTTGATGGCTCTTTTCATGGTAAATCAGTTGTTTTTGTTTCTTGTTATTTGTTTGCTGTTTTCAATCGTTCGATGAGTTGCTGCGTATGGTCGGCCCCGGGGCTGTTGTAGAGCAGTGTCGGGTTGTTGGCCGAGTCGACGACCACATCGGCCCCCACCTCGGAGGCATAGGCCTCGATGGCGGCGAATACCTGCTTCTGGATGGGCTGAATCAGTGCCACGCGCTGCTTCATGAGCGTACCCTCGTTGCCGAAGATGCTCTCCTGATACTGCTGGGCCTCCTTCTCCTTGGTCAGGATGGCGTTTTCGCGGCTCTGCTGCGTCGAGAACGAGAGCGACCTCTTCTGGAGCATATAGGCATTGTAGAGCTCCTCGACCTCGGCGAAACGGGCGTCCACCTCTTTCTGGTAGGCCGATGCGAGCGAATCGAGCTTCTCGAGCGCCGCGTTGTAGGCGTCGAGCGACTTGAAGAGCTTCTCACTGTTGACGGTGATGCAGTTCTGGGCGGCAAGCGTTCCGGCTGCGAACACAAATGCCGCAAGCAAAATCAGACGTTTCATAATACCGTTTTTTATCGTTGTCCATAACCTCCGCCACGGCCGTAGCCGCACATGCGGATGCATAAAGATAACTCTTTTCTTTCAAATTTATTGCCAATCGCCACCTTTTCATGCCGCCGGGCACCGCCGTGGCGGCTCCCCGGCCGGGCGTCCCGTCATCAGAACTGCTGTCCGAGTACGAAGTGGAACTGGCTGCCGCTCTTCGAGGTCGAGCCCGACGGAGCGTCGAAACCGTAACCCCAGTCGATGCCGAGCATACCCACCACGGGCAGGTAGAGCCGGACGCCGAAGCCGGCGGCGCGCTTGATTTTGAAGGGCGAGAAGCTCTTCCACGAGTCGAAGCCGTTACCGCCCTCGAGGAAGCCCAGCACGTAAATCTGCGACGAGGGTTTGAGAATCACCGGGTAGCGCAACTCGACCGTATACTTGTTGTAGGCGCACGAGTAGTTGCCCTCGGGGTCGAGCGCTCCGTCCTCGTAGCCGCGCATCGAGATGATGTCGATACCGTACATGTTGTATCCCGACATACCGTCGCCACCCACCTCGAACCGCTCGAAAGGCGACTCCTTGTATTTATTGTAGCTGCCGAGGAATCCCATCTCGGCCTTGGCCATCAGCACGAGGTTCGAGTTGTTCGTCAGCGCCTGGAACCACTGCGCCTTGAACTGCCACTTGTGGAACTCGACCCAGCGGTAGCGCGTCTGGTTGGCCTGGTCACGCACCGAACTGCTCAGGCTCGTATCTTCCGCCGTCTGGGCAAGACGCTTGTAGTTGCGGCCGTCCCAGAGCGAATAGGGAGGCGTGAACTGCACCGAAGCGGTGAACTCCGAACCGCGGCGCGGATAGATAGGCTGGTCGACCGAGTTGCGCGAGAGAACCAGCTTGAGCGACACCATGTTGGCCGAGCCGTTGGTCATGATGAACGAGGACCAGTTCTTGAGCGAATAGCGCTCGTAGGCCGCCTCGGCGTAGAAGGTGAAGTAGGGGTCGGGCCACGTCAGGCGCTTGCCCAGACCGGCCGCCACGCCGTAGGTGCGGAAGTACTGCGTACTGGTCTGCCATACGTAGTAGGCGTCGTTCTGGTCCGAATAGTGGGCCGACAGGGTGAACGAGTTGGGCTTGTGGCCGCCCAGCCAGGGGTCGGTGAAGCTGAAGGCGAAGGCCTTGTAGTAGGTACCGTTGGTCTGGGCCGAAATCGAGAGACGCTGGTTCTGTCCCATCGGGTAGGGCCGCCAGGCCCCCTTCTTGAAGAAGTTCTTCATCGAGAGGTTGTTCAGCGTGATGCCGACCGAACCCACGAAGGTACCCGAACCCCAGCCGCCGGCGATGTTGAACTGGTCGGAGGCCTGCTCCTCGAGCGGCCAGTTGATGTTCACCAGCTCGTTCGAGACGGGTTTCACGTCGGGCATGATGGCCTCGGGGTTGAAGTGTCCCATCGAGCTGAGCGTACGCATGGTCTGCATGAGCAGCGAGCGGTTGTAGAGTTCGCCCGGGCGGACATAGAGCTCGCGGCGGATGACCTCGTCGTCGACGCGCTGGTTGCCCGTGATACCCACCTCGTTGATGGTGAACTGCTTGCCCTCGAATACCTTGACCTCGAGGTCGATGGAGTCGGGCGCGATGATGATTTCGGCCGGCTCAATCTGCGACATCAGGTAGCCGTTGTTCTGGTAGAGCGACGAGACGGACATGGCGTCGGGGTCGGTCTCCTTGCCGATACCCAGCCGCTTGTGCATCGACTTCTTGTCGTAGGTGTCGCCCTTCGAAACGCCGAACATGTTCTGCAGGAAGTCGGTCTCGTAGACCGAGTTGCCCACCCACGTCACGTTGCGGATGTAGTACTTGTTGCCCTCCGACACCTCGATGTCGATGCCCAGCCGCTTGTTGTTGATGAAGTAAATCGAGTCGCGGACAATCGTGGCGTTGCGGTAGCCGCGCGAGTTGTAGAAGTCGATGAGCAGCTCCTTGTCGGCCTCATAGTCCTCCTCGTTGAGTTTCGAGTTGCGGAAAATGTTGATGCTCTTCTGGTGGGTCTTCTTGAGCGTCCGGCGCAGCCGCTTGTCGGAGAACTGCTCGTTGTTCATGAAGTTGATGCGGCCGATTTTGACCTTGTCCTTGCGGTCGATGACGAAGGTGACGTTGACGCCCTGAGGACGGACCGTATCGTTTTCGATGCGCACGTCGACCTCGGCGTTGCGGTAGCCCTTTTCGGCCCAGTAGGCCTTGATGAGCTTCTTGTTCTTGTCGAGCACGTAGTCCGAGAGCTCGCTGCCGCGGCGGAGCTTGAGTTTGTCGAGCAGGTCGCGTTTCTTACCCTTCGAGACACCCTCGAAGCCCCAGTTGTAGACGCGGGGGCGCTCCTTGAGGAAGACCTCCAGGTCGAGGCTGTCGCCCTCGATGGTGGCGCCGATTTTCACGTCCGAGAAGAAGCGCTGGCTCCACAGGCGCGAGATGGCGTTCGAGATGAAGTTGCTCGGCAGATAGACCGAATCGCCGGCGATGAGGCCGGCCGATGACTTGAGCATCTCCTGGTTGAGGTACTGTACGCCGTGCACGTTGATGTCGCGGATGTAGTAGCGCTTGGGCGTGCCGCTCTGGGGCATCATCGGAGCGTTCTCGTCGAACTGCACCTGCGTCGCCGCCGTCGAATCGGCAGGATTCTCCTCCTGGGCAAAGATATTCGGGCAACGGAGCAGCAGGGCTGCGGCTGCGAGGAATACGGTTTTACCGAAATACTTCATCTATTCAATCTGTGTCTTTCCGTGTTAGACTTTCGCTTGTTCCGACGCGGTGCGGGTCACCGTTCGGACCTCTCGGGTTCGGGTTGCTTTTCGTGGACCAGGCCGAAACGACGGTCCCGGCGGGCGTATTCCTCCAGAGCGCGGTCGAACTCCTCTTCCGTGAAATCGGGCCAGAGCACCTGCGGGAAGTAGAGCTCGGCATAGGAGCTCTGCCAGAGCAGGAAGTTGCTCAGACGGCACTCGCCGCTGGTGCGGATAACCAGGTCCGGGTCGGGATATTCGGCCGTATCGAGGGCGGCGCTTATGGTCTCTTCGGTAATCTCCCCCGCTGCCAGTTCGCCCGACTCGACGCGGGCGGCCAGCCGGCGCACGGCGCGCGTGATTTCGCTGCGCGACGAGTAGTTGAGCGCCAGGATGAGCGTCAGCGCCGTCCCCCCGGCAGTCTCCTCCTCGGCACGCGCCAGGTGGGACTGCACCTTCTCCGAAAAGCGGCTGCGGTCGCCAATCATCCGGATGCGGATGCCCTGGCGCTTCAGCTCGGGCGTTTCGCTGACCACGCTCGTACAGAAGAGCTCCATCAGCGCATCGACCTCGGCGCGGGGACGCCCCCAGTTTTCGGTCGAGAAGGCATAGAGCGTCAGAAACTTCACACCCCGGCGCGACGCGGCACGCAGGGTTGTCCGCACCGCCTCCACTCCGGCGATGTGTCCTTCGCAGCGCTCCTTGCCGCGCTGCTCGGCCCAGCGTCCGTTGCCGTCCATGATGATGGCCACGTGCTGCGGTATGCCTCTCTGTTCACTCATATAGGGTGCAAATATAGGGAAATTAATTCAAAATGTTTCCGCCTCGCACAATTTGCGCCATCCGAGGTACCTCACGGCACTCCGGGGTATCCCTGCGGACACGTCCGCGAGGAGGAAACGAATCAGCTGCGGATGTCGATTCCCCACATCATCTTATTGCGTAACGTGTCGTAAAACGATATATTGTGAGGCACCGCCAAAAAAATCTTCTGTTCAGCGCGTTCGACGGTGAACGAGGCCTCGGGCGACACGGCGCAGGTGCGGTTGTCGAGCGTCACGAAGGGGTCCGAATGGCGGGCGCGCACACGGAGCGTGACGCGGCCCGTATCGGGGATGACCACCGGGCGCATCGTGAGGTTGTGGGGAGCGATGGGGGTGATGACCATGCACGAGCAGGTGGGGGCGACGACCGGACCTCCGGCGCTGAGCGAGTAGGCGGTCGAGCCGGTCGGGGTCGAGACGATGACCCCGTCGCCGTGGTAGGTGGCCACCATCTGGTCGTCGACATAGGTCTCGACGGAAATCAGTCCGGCGCCGTGGCGCTGGATGGTGAATTCGTTGAGGCACAGCGTCGACTCGGGTTGCTCGGCGAAACTGCCCCGCACGTCGAGCAGCGTGCGGGCCTCGGTCCGCAGCGTACCGTCGCGCAGTTCGCCCAGCAGATGCTCCACCCCTCCGGCGGAGACGCTCGCCAGAAAGCCCAGATGGCCGGCATTGACCCCCAGCACGGGAATCGGCGCCCCGCCCAGACGGTGCACCCCTTCGAGCAGCGTGCCGTCGCCGCCGTAGCAGAGCATCAGCGCATCGGCGGGCTGCTCGCCGACACGGCCGCCATAGCGGCACTGCGGCGCTATCTGCCGGCCGGTGAGGCGCTCGACCACCGGGGCGAACTCCTCGTTGACGGCGCAGTCGAATCCGAAGGCCTCCATGCCGTCGAAGAGCCGGCGGAGCTCCCCGGCGTCATGCGCCACCTGGGGGCGGGAAAAAAGTACGATTTTCATCGGCGCAGTTTCGAAATTTTACGTAACTTTGACCTCGCGAAGCAGCGCGGGAGACTCTCTCCGGGCCTTTCCGCAACGAATGGTCAACTCGGTCCGCGCAACGGCCCCGCCCCGCGGCAGGGCCGTCACCCGTGACCGCAAAGTTAGTGATTATTATGACAAAATTGAGTGTAAACATCAATAAGATTGCCGTCATCCGCAATTCGCGCGGCGGCAACATGCCCGACGTGGTCCGCGCGGCTTGCGACATCGAACGCTTCGGCGCCGACGGCATCACGGTCCACCCGCGTCCCGATGCGCGCCACATCCGCTACGACGACGTGCGCGCCCTCAAGCGGGTGCTCACGACCGAATTCAACATCGAGGGCAACCCCATCCCGAGCTTCATCGACCTGGTGCTCGAGGTCTGCCCGACGCAGGTGACCCTCGTTCCCGACGCTCCCGACGCCATCACCTCGAATGCCGGCTGGAACACGGTGGCCCACCGCGACTTCCTGAGCGAGGTGACCGCCCGTTTCCACGAACGGGGCATCCGCGTCTCCATCTTCGTCGACCCCGTTCCGGAGATGGTGGCCGGCGCCCGCGCCTGCGGGGCCGACCGCGTGGAGCTCTACACCGAAGCCTACGCGCGCGAGTACGCCGCCTCGCCCGAGCGGGCCGTGGCCCCCTACGTGGCCGCCGCCGAGGAGGCCCGCCGGCAGGGGCTGGGGCTCAACGCGGGCCACGACCTCAACCTGGAGAATCTATCTCACTACATCGGGCGGATTCCCTGGACCGACGAGGTCTCCATCGGCCATGCGCTCATCTGCGACGCCCTCTACTACGGTCTGGAAAACACCGTGCAACTCTACCGCCGACAACTCAACCACTGAACCCCATGAAAAAACTGCTTTTCCTGGCAGCGCTGCTCGCCGCGGCGCTCCCGACCCTGGCACAAAGCGAGTACAACTTCCAGCGCCGCAGCCTCTTCGAGGTGCTGCCCATCCACTCCGGCGACATCGTCTTCCTGGGCAACAGCATCACCGACGGCTGCGAGTGGGCCGAGCTGTTCGACAACCCCCGCATCAAAAACCGCGGCATCAGCGCCGACCGCACGGGCTGGATGCTCGAGCGCCTCGACCCGATTGTGAAGGGGCAGCCCAAGAAGCTCTTCCTGCTCATCGGCACCAACGACCTGGCGGCCGGCATCGCCCCGCAGACGGTGGTCGACAACATCCGCCGCATCCTCGAGCGCTTCCGCACGGAGTCGCCCCGCACGAAGCTCTACGTACAGAGCATCTTCCCGGTCAACGGCGTCGACGCCGGCGGCAAGACGCGCAAGCACTGGTCGAAGGGGGCCGAAATCATCGAGACCAACAAGATGCTGCAGGAGCTCTGCCGCGAGCTCGACATCCCCTATCTGGACATCTATTCGGTGCTGGTCGACGAGCGCGGACTGCTCGACAAGCGTTACACCAACGACGGTCTGCATCTGACGGGCGAGGGCTACCTCGCCTGGAAGGAGGCCATCGAACAGTACGTGAAGTGACGTGGAGCCGCTCTCGCAACCCATATTCCGCCGCATCGGGCGCATAGCCGACGAGCGGGGCCTGCGGGCCTTCGTCGTGGGGGGCTACGTCCGCGACTACTACCTGCGCCGCCCGTCGACCGACATCGACGTGGTGGTGGTCGGGAGCGGCATCGAGGTGGCCGAAGCGCTCGCAGCCGAGCTGCATGCCCGCGTCTCGGTCTTCAAGACCTTCGGCACGGCGATGGTCCGCAGCCGGGGTGTCGAGGTCGAATTCGTGGGGGCCCGCAAGGAGTCCTACAGCCACGATTCGCGCAAGCCGCAGGTGGAGCCCGGCACGCTCGAGGATGACCAGCGCCGCCGCGACTTCACCATCAACGCCATGGCGTGGTCGCTCAACGGCGACTCGTTCGGCGAGCTGGTCGACCCCTTCGGCGGGATGGAGGACCTCGAGGCCTGCATCATCCGCACGCCGTGCGACCCCGATGTCACCTTCTCGGACGACCCGCTCCGCATGATGCGCGCCGTGCGCTTCGCCTCGCAGCTGGGCTTCTCCATCGAGGAGGAGACCTTCGAGGCCATCCGCCGCAACCGCGAACGCATCCGCATCGTCTCGCGCGAGCGCATCATCACGGAGCTCAACAAAATCGTACTCTCGCCCGTCCCCTCGATGGGCTTCGAGCTGCTCGACCTGACGGGGCTGCTGGAGCTGATTTTCCCCGAGCTGCACCGCCTCAAGGGGGTCGAACGGCGGGGACAGCATGCCCACAAGGACAACTTCGTCCATACGCTCAAGGTGCTCGACAACGTAGCGCGCCGCTCCGACGACCTCTGGCTGCGCTGGGCCGCGCTGCTGCACGACATCGCCAAACCGCTTACGAAAGCCTACGACCCGCGTGTCGGGTGGACCTTCCACGGCCACGAGGTGCTGGGTTCGAAGATGGTGCCGGCGATTTTCCGCCAGCTCAAGCTGCCGCTCAACGAGCACATGAAGTTTGTCCAGAAGCTCGTCTTCCTCCACCTGCGCCCCATCATCCTCTCGGAGGAGCTGGTCACCGACTCGGCCGTCCGGCGGCTTCTGTTCGAGGCGGGCGACGACGTCGAGGCGCTGATGACGCTCTGCGAAGCCGACATCACCTCGGGCAACGACGCCAAGGTACGCCGCTTCCTGGCCAACTTCGAGCTGGTGCGGCGCAAGATGAAGGATTTGGAGGAGCGCGACCGCATCCGCAACTTCCAGCCCCCCATCACGGGCGAAATCATCATGGAGACCTATGGCATCGGTCCCTGCCGCGTCATCGGAGACATCAAGGAGGTCATCAAGAACGCCATCCTCGACGGCGAAATTCCCAACGAGTACGAGGCGGCCCGCGCGCTGATGGAGCGGCTGGCTGCCGAACGGGGATTGACCCCCGTGGCCCGGGTCTCGGAGACCGCAGCTCCCGAGGCATCCGCCCCTGAGAAGGCATCCGCACCCGAGGCTCCCGAATCCAAGGCCGCACCCGAATCTTAGGAAAGGAGACCCGGCCGGAGCGCAACGGCCGCCGAAGCGGCCGCCGCCCCTCAGCCATACGAACGACAACACCCCGCCGACGGCGGGGTGTTGCATTCTGCCGCATCCGACCGCAGCCCGCACCGGAACAAGCCCGCACCAAGCGGAGGCGGCCCGACACGGCCGAACACGAACCGGGCACCGCCGGCGCATATCCGGGCACGCAGCGCGGCTCTTCCGGGCACCGCCGGCACACATCCGGGCACGCAGCGCGGCTCTTCCGGACACACCGCGCGGCTCTTCCGGAGACGTCGCGGCGACGGCTCCGCCCCAACGTCTCCGGCAAGGGACAAACGAAGAGGGCTTCCGAAAACGGAAGCCCTCCAGAACTATCGTCGTATCAGGCGATTACTTGTTCTCCTCAACAGCGGTCTCCTCAACGGCAACAGCGGTCTTCGTCGAATCGCACTCCTCGGCGCAAACGGTCGAATCGCACTTCTCGGTGCACTCTGCGCATGCAGCAGCCTCGGTAGCCTGAGCCTCAACCTCGGCAGCAGCCTTCTTGCCCGAATTACCGGCGCAGCCCACCATTGCAACGGCTGCCAGAACAACTACAAAAGAAAAAATCTTTTTCATAGCAGAAATAATTTTAATGGTTATTTTTTCACGCCGCAAAATTACATAATCGGTGGAATTATGCAACAAAAAAAACAAAAATTCCGCACTTTTTCAGCTACTTCACCAAATCGGCAACCGACAGTTCCTCGTTCTTCACATAGGCCTTCGGGAAGACGCCCTGGACACGCCCCTTGAGGATGATGGCCTCCTCCGACGTGAGGCAGTCGCCCGCCGTCACCTTGAAGTAGGGATTTTCGTAGACCATATAGACACGTATGCCGGGAAAACTCTCCTCGAAGAGCGTCTTCGCCTCGACAGCCTTGGCCCGCGCATCCTGACCGTTGTCGAAGAAGATGCAGACCCGATAGCCGCGAAACCGCAGCTGCGTTTCGTTGCGCGAGAGTTCGCGCACGGCACGCGCGGCGTCGTCCGCCTCGCGGACCGAGACACGCGCCGTACCGAAGGCGGCCTCGGAGACCACCGGACGGGCGAGCTGTTGCTTGAAAGCCTCGAGCGACTGGGCCCGGAGCGAAAAGGCGGCCACGAGGGCCACTGTCAGCATGATGAACTTGCGCATAGTCAGAACAATTTTATCAGGTCGTCGACCGACAGCCCGAAGTTACGCAAAAAATCCGACAAAGGGACCTTTTCCTGCGAAAGATTGGCCGAAGCGACCCCGTAACGGCCGCGGACATGCCACGAAACCGTCGCCCGGTCGACGTCGCCGCGCCCGATACGCCGGGCCGCAACGTAGAAGGTCAGCGGGTCGTCGACACGCACCCGCCAGCGGGTGGCGATGCAGCCCGTCGTCCGCCGCGGAAGCGTCACCTCCTCCATGAGCACGACGCGGGCCACGCGGTTCCCGCCCCAACAGAGGTCGAAATCCGCCTCCCGGAGCCGGAGGTTGCGCCGCGTGTCGTTGGTGGCGCGCAGCGAGAGTTCGAGCGACGACAGGCCATGGACCTCGACCGACTCGACACCTTCGAAGCGGATGTTGCGGCGGGCCCGCTCGACGGCTCCCGAGCAGGAGCCCAGCAGCATGACCGCCAGCAGTGCAGCGGCCACGGGTAGCCCCCGCCGCATCCACGCGCAAAGGCGCACAAGACCGCCTGCAGCGGCCATCCGACGCTCTTTGCGGCCGGCGTCACGGCCCTTCCGACAGGTGATTCGTCGCATCATCGCTCTCCCGTATAGATTTGTGCAATCCCGAAACTCTGGCTCCGTGCCCGGCAGTTGCGGAAGCCCGCCCGGCGCATCAGCTCCATGAAGGCCCCGGGCTCCGGAAAGGCCTCGACCGAGGCGGGCAGGTATTCGTACGCCTTGCGGTCCTTCGAGACGGCTCCGCCGACACGGGGCAGCAGCCATCCGGAATAGAAGCGGTAGAGCGGTCCGAACAGGGCCCCTTTCGGTTCCGAGAACTCCAGTATAACGACCTTGCCCCCGGGTCTTATTGTGCGCGCCATCTCGCGCAGACCCGCTTCGAGGTCGCCGAAGTTGCGCACGCCGAAGGCCACCGTCAGCGCATCGACCGATGCGTCGGCCGCGCCCAGATGTTCGGCATCGCCCTGCTCGAGCCTGATGCGGGCATCGAGCCCCCGGGCCGCCACCTTGCGCCGCGCGATGTCGAGCATCCCCTCCGAGAGGTCGACGCCCAGCACCCGGGCACCCGGGACATGGAGCGCCAGGTCGATGGCCAGGTCGCCCGTACCGGTGGCCAGGTCGAGGATGCGCTGCGCGCCGCTGCGGCGCACAAGACGCACCACGCGGCGGCGCCACAGGCGGTCGATGTTGAACGAAAGGGTGTGGTTGAGCAAATCGTAGCGGGGTGCGATGCGGTCGAACATGTCGCGCACCTGCGTCTTCTTGGGACGTTCCGGGTCGTAGGGTTTTACCGTCATTCGTATCGGATGGTTTGTTCGGGTTTGACCGAGGATATTATATAGGTAGGGAGCACGAGCAGCAGGACTATGACCGCCAGCACTCCGGCATTGAGCAGAAGCCACCACCCCCACTCGAGGGCGATGGGCACCTCCGAGAGGAGATACCCCTCCGAATCGAGCTTCACCACATGGAACCACCGCTGCACGGCACAGAGCAGCAGCCCCACGCCGTTGCCCCACGCCATGCCGCGCAGGGCGATGAAGGCGGCCCGGTAGAGGAAGAGCCGACGCAGCGGGCCGTTGCGCATGCCCAGGGCCTTGAGCAGGCCAATCATCCGCGTCCGTTCGAGCACGAGAATCAGCAGCGCCGAGGCCATGTTGAAGAAGGCCACCACGAGCATGATGCCCACAATCACGACGGCGTTGACGTTGTGGGCCGCCAGCCAGTCGAAGATGGCGGGATAGAGCTCGCGCAGCGAGGTGACGGTCAGGTTCTGCGCCTCGTCTCCATCGTCGTAGAGCAGGCGGAGGGCCACGCGCCGCGCAAAATCATCCGACTGCGCGAAATCATCCGTGCGGAGCTCGTAACCCGAGACCTCGTCGGGCTGCCAGTCGGCCAGACGCTGCACGTTGCGCAGGTCGGTGAAGGCCAGCAGTTCGTCCGTCTCGTCCATGCCCGTCGCATAGAGGCCCGAGATGCGGAAGCGGTCGCGGCGGGGACGCATGCCGCTCCCCTCGACGAAGAGCATCTCCACCTTGTCGCCCACGCCGAGCTTCAGCCGGCGGGCCAGCATCTCGGAGAGCAGCACATCCTTCGTCCGCAGCGAATCGCCCACGCGGGGCAGCGCTCCCGCCCGCAGGCAGCGGCCCAGGAACGCCCAGTCGTAGGTCGTGTCGACCCCCTTGAGCAACACCCCCTGCACGGCGTCGGGCGTGCGGACGATGCCGCTTCGCGCGGCATAGGGGGCCATCGAGGCGAAACCCTCGACGCTGCGGAGCAGCTTCTCGAGCGCAGCCGTACGCCGTACGGGCTCCGAGTCGGGAGCCGACACCCCGCGGATGTCGGTCACCACGGCATGCGAGGCCAGCCCCGTCAGGTTGCGGACCACCTCGCGCTTGAAGCCCACGATGACGGCCAGCGAGAGGAGCATCACCGCGACGCTCAGCGCCACCGACACCACGGCAATGCGCTCCATCACACCGGGTTTGTTGCCCGACGAGGAGGAGGCCAGACGGCGTGCGATGAAAAAGGGAAGATTCACGACCTGCGGTTTTACGGAATTGTGTGCAAAGTAACATATTTTTTCGTAATTTCGCCCATCACAAAACCCCGGAACGATGAAAAAACTGGCATTGATTACGGGAGCGACCTCCGGCATCGGCCGTGCGACGGCGCTCCGTCTGGCAAAGGAAGGATACGACATTGTGGCTACGGGCCGCCGTGCCGAACGGCTCGAGACGCTCCGCCGCGAAATCGAGGCTCTCGGCGCCCGTTGCACGACGCTCTGCTTCGACGTACGCTCCGAGGAGGAGGTGCGCCGCCATCTGGAGCCGCTCGAGCGGGTGGACCTGCTGGTCAACAACGCCGGACTGGCCGCCGGACTGGAACACATCGACCGGGGCGACACGGCCGACTGGGACGCGATGATTGACACCAACGTCAAGGGGCTCCTCTACGTCACGCGGGTCATCGCCCCCAAGATGGTCGCCGCCCGCGGGGGCCACATCTTCAACATCGGCTCCATCGCCGGTACGGAACCCTACGAGAACGGGGCGGTCTACTGCGCCTCGAAACACGCCGTACACGCCATCTCGCAGTCGATGCGCGCCGACCTGCTGGCCGACGGCATCAAGGTGACCGAAATCCGTCCGGGCATGGTCGAGACCGAATTCTCGGAGGTGCGCTTCCACGGCGACAAGGCCCGCGCCGACAAGGTCTACGACGGAGTGACGCCCCTGACGGGCGACGACATCGCCGAGGCCATCGCCTGGGCCGCACAGCTCCCCGCCCACATGAACGTGAACGACATGGTGCTCATGCCCACCCAGCAGGCCGGAGCCTACTACACCGTCCGACGCCACTGACCCCCGGCCGGCGCGGAGTCCGGACGCGTTTTCCGGCGAAGCCGGCCGAAACGAAATAAAATATGTATATTTGCCGTTGATTTTCCGCAAGACACGACACAGAACGGAAAACTAAACCTATTCACCATGTTGCAACCACTCATCGCCCTGCTCTATGCGGGCACCCAACAGAGCGCACACTACTCCGCCGCCTCGTCGGGCATGTTCCTGCTCATCATCGCCATCGGTATCGCGGGCTACATCGTCCAGGCGCGGCTCCAGTCGGTATTCAAGAAATATTCGAAGGTCCAGTTCCCGGGCGGCCTGACGGGCGCCCAGGTCGCCGAGAAGATGCTGCGCGACAACAACATCCACAACGTCAAGGTGACGCACGTGGCCGGACACCTGACCGACCACTTCAACCCCCAGACGATGACCGTCAACCTGAGCGACAGCGTCTACAACTCGACGAGCGTCGCGGCGGCGGCCGTTGCCGCCCACGAGTGCGGCCACGCCGTACAGCACGCCCGCGACTACGCCCCGCTGACGCTCCGCTCGCAGCTGGTACCCGTCGTGCAGTTCGCCTCGTCGGCCGCCACGTGGGTCATCCTGCTGGGTCTGGTGCTGCTGGCCACAACGCGCAACGAACTGGTATGCTGGATTGGCGTGGCGATGATTGCCATGTCGGCCATCTTCTCGCTCATCACCCTCCCGGTCGAGTACAACGCCTCGGCTCGCGCACTCGAGTGGCTCGAATCGAGCCGCACGATGCAGGGCGCACAGCTTGTCCAGGCCAAGGAGGCGCTCGGATGGGCCGCACGCACCTATCTGGTCGCCGCACTCGGCGCCATCGCATCGGTGCTCTACTACGTATTCCTGATACTCGGTCGCCGCGACTGATGCAACCCGAAAAAAACTACCTGCATCGAGGCTGGATAGCCCTCACGGCACTCATCGCGGTGCTCGTGGGGGTCAGTTTTATTCCGCCCCAAAGCGTCGGAGGCGTCCGGCTGCGGCGCGCCAACATACTCTCGGACCTCTTCGCGTTCGAGGATGCCGCGGAGACGAAGGCCGAACCGGTCCTCTTCGACGAGGAGGAGTTCCGCGTCGACATGGAGCAGGTTGCCGAGCTTATCGTCGCCGACTCGCTCGCCGACTCCGTCCGCACCACCTTCGCGTGGTCGCTCGCCGCACCCGACACGGTGCTGCGCGCCGTCCGCCCCGACACGGTGCGGATGCACGCCCGCGTCATCCCCATCGAAGACTACGACACGACGGGCATGAGCCCCATGAAGCGTTTCTACGAGACGCTGCTCGGCGGCCGCGGGGTCCGCATCGCCGTCCTGGGCGACTCGTTCATCGAGGGCGACATCCTGACGGCCGACCTGCGCGAGAGGCTGCAGTGCTCCTACGGCGGAGGCGGCACGGGCTTCGCCCCGATGGCCTCGCCGCTCACGGCCTTCCGCCGCACCGTCCGCACCCAGGCCCGCGGATGGAACTCCTACAACATCATGCAGCGGCAGCGGACGCCCGAGGCGCTGCGCGGCAACTACTACGTCTCGGGATGGGTCTGCAGCCCCGAGACGGGGGCCTCGACACGCTGGGAGTCGACCGACGCCCGCGAGCGGCTCGACTCGGTGACCACGGCCCGCGTGCTCTTCCTCGCCACCGAGGACGCGCACGTCGAGGCGACGCTCAACGACACGCTGAGCCGCAGTTTCGACATCGAGGGCGACCCCGCCGTGCGGCAGCTGCTCGTCACGGCACCCCACATCCGCTCGCTGAACTTCAAGGTGAACTCCGGAGCGAAGGGCTTCATCGGCTACGGAGCCACGTTCGAGGGGGACGGCGTGACGGTCGACAACTATTCGGTGCGGAGCAACAACGGCCAGGCGATGTTCTGGACCAACCCCTCGGTCAACGCCCAGATGAACGCACTGCTCGGCTACGACCTGGTGGTGCTCCAGTACGGACTCAACATCATGCAGGCGGGCGTCCACGCCTACAACAGCTACGGCCGCCAGGTCGAGAAGATGGTGGCCTACGTCCGGCAGTGCTTCCCCGGCGCGGCGGTGCTCGTGCTGGGCGTGAGCGACCGCTCGGTCAAGGGCGAGGCGGGCTTCGAGCCGATGGATGCCGTCCCCTACATGACCGAATGCCAGCGCCGTGCGGCCCGCAACACGGGAGCCGCCTTCTGGCCCACGAGCGAAGCGATGCAGGCGCTGGGCGGCATGGAGCGCTTCGTGGCCAACGGCTGGGCCGGCAAGGACTACACCCACATCAACTATGCGGGCGGCCGCCAGGTGGCACTGGCGCTCTTCGACGCCATCAACGCCGGATTGGACAGCGCGGCCGTGACGCTCGAAGCCGAAGCGCGGCGCCGTGAAGCGCAGCAGGCCGTCATCGACTCGCTGCATCTGGCCGAACTCGACCGGCAACTCTTCTCCCCGGACATCGCGCTGGAGAGGCCGGCTAACACTTCGTTGCAATGACCCTCCCCATCACGGACGACATCGCGGACAAGCTCCAGGCACTGCTGCTCTACGACCCCTCGTCGCCGCTGATTTTCAGCAGCGGGCTCTTCCTGTTTCTCTTTGCGGGATTCCTGCTCTTCTACAGCGCAATGGGTCGCGCCCATACGGCGCGCATACTCTACGTCGTCCTCTTCTCGCTCTACTTCTACTACAAGTCGAGCGGCTTCTACTTCCTGCTGCTGGTCTTCGCCGCGGCGAGCGACTACTGGCTCGCCCACGCCATCGCACGCAGCGAGCGGCAGAGCACCCGGCGGTGGCTCGTGGCGCTGAGCGTCGCCGTCAACCTCGGCATGCTGGGCTACTTCAAGTACACGAACTTCTTCATCGACCTCTCGAACCAGCTCTTCGGCCGGGGATTCCTCGAATTCCGCAACATCTTCCTGCCGGTGGGCATCTCGTTCTTCGTCTTCCAGTCGATGAGCTACACCATCGACGTCTACCGCCGGCAGCTCCGGCCCCTCGACCACTGGCTCGACTATCTGTTCTACCTCTCCTTCTTCCCGCAGCTGGTGGCCGGCCCCATCGTGCGCGCCCGCGACTTCATCCCCCAAATCCGCAGGCGCCCCTTCGTCACGCGCGAAATGTTCGGCACGGGAGTCTTCCTGATTCTGACGGGCCTCTTCAAGAAGGCCATCGTCTCGGACTACATCTCGCTCAACTTCGTCGACCGCATCTTCGACGAGCCGCTGCTCTACTCGGGCTTCGAGTGTCTGATGGGCATCTACGGCTATGCGCTGCAAATCTACTGCGACTTCTCGGGCTATTCGGACATGGCCATCGGCATCGCCCTGCTGCTGGGCTTCCGCTTCCCGAAGAACTTCGACGCCCCCTACAAGTCGGCCACCATCACCGAGTTCTGGCGGCGGTGGCACATCTCGCTCTCGTCGTGGCTGCGCGACTACCTCTACATCTCGCTGGGCGGCAACCGCAAGGGGCGCGTGCGCACCTACGTCAACCTGCTCCTCACCATGCTGCTGGGCGGACTGTGGCACGGCGCCGCCATCCGCTTCGTACTCTGGGGTGCGCTGCACGGCGCGGCTCTGGCGCTCCACAAGATGTGGCTCGCCGTCGTCCCCGGGGCCAAAGCCTCGGGACAGCAGATGCACCCGCTCAGCCGCGCCATCGGCATCTTTCTCACCTTCAACCTCGTATGTTTCGGATGGCTGCTCTTCCGCGCCGAGTCGATGCAGTGCGTCGGGCTGATGCTCCACCAGATATTCACCAACTTCAATCCCGCGGTCATTCCGCAGGCCGTCGCCGGCTATGCGGGAGTCTTCGCCCTCATCGGGGCGGGCTACCTGCTCCACATGCTCCCGGCGCGGGTCGACCGGATGGCCCAGAGCGTGGTGATGCGTTCGCCGCTGGTGGTCCAGGTGCTGCTGGCCGCCGTGCTGATCTGGTGCGTGATGCAAATCAAGTCGAGCGACATCCAGCCCTTCATCTACTTCCAGTTCTGAAAAAACCACGACGATGACCTTCGACCACGACCTCTTCCTGCTGCTTAACTTCGACGGCGGAGCGACGCTCGACCGCGTGATGCTCACGCTCTCGGGCACAACGATGTGGCTGCCGCTCTATGCGCTGATTCTCTGGCTTGTATGGCGCCGCAACGGATGGCAGCGGACACTGCTCTTCTGCGCACTCATCCTTCTGGCGCTGGCGCTGGCCGACATGGTGGCCGGCATCTTCAAGCACTCGGGGCTGCTCGGCGACCTCTTCCCGGGGCTGCCTCCGCGGCTGCGCCCGATGTTCACCCCCGCACTCGAGGGGCTCGACATCACGCCCGACTCGCTCTCGACGCTCCGCCATGCGGCGCCGGCCGATGCCTCGTGGACGGTCCACGTGCCGCAGGGTGCGCTCGGCGGCCGTTACGGGACCATCTCGGCCCACGCCTCGACGACGGTGGCGCTGGCCGTGCTCTCGACCGGCATCATCCGCCGCCGCTGGTTCACGTGGGTGATGGTCGTCGTCACGCTGCTGATTTGCTACTCGCGCATCTACCTGGCCAAGCACTTCCCGATGGACATCGTCTGGGGTGCCGCCCTGGGTGCCGCTCTGGGCTACGCGGGCTGCCTGCTCTACGGCATCGCCGACCGTCGGCTCGCCCGCAGCCGATAGCCTCGGCGCGAGCATTTCGCAGCACCGCCCGATGCCGAAAACCCGACACCGGGCGCTTCCGTCCGACGCAATCCCCTCCCCCCGAGCCTCGGCCCGGCATCCCCGCCCCCGGGCCTCGGGAGAAGACCGGCCCGGCTCCCCCACTCACCGCAACAAAAGAGGTACGGCCCCCGTACCTCTTTTTCCGTCACCCGCTCCGCTCCGACAGCGCGGGAAGCTCCGGTCCGTCCCGTCGGAAAAATTGCCCGCAGGCCCGAAATCTCGACTTTTTTTTGTAATTCTGGAAGATTTTTATAACCACTTTATTAGCAAGCAGTTCTGAGGATAAGGTAAAAATGAGGTAATGATTTGGCAACCCTGTCTATTTCTACGTTCTGCTGTGAGTTGCTGTCAATGTCTCTCGTCTTGGTACAAAAGTAGCAATAAAAATCGGATACACATCAAAATGTCCCATGATTTTTATCACAGGACGTTTTTTATCTTCGCTGAATAATCCGGTTTAACCGTTACTTCTATTTTCGGCAAGTTGCGGGCTATGATTGCTGAAATTTATACTTTAATCCATACTCTTCCAACTTGCTATACAGCGTTGTACGTCCGATTCCGAGCAATTCGGCGGCAACCTTGCGGTTTCCGTTTGCCTGCTTCAACGCGCGTAAGATGCGTTCCTTGTCCTCCGCATCGTTTCGCAAGGCGAAGCTGACAGGTGAGGTCGGTTTCGTTACGGCAAGTTCCAGATGCTCTTTCATGACAACTCCCGTCTGTGCCTGCAACACCGCGCCCATTATCTTCTGCCGAAGCTCACGGACATTACCCGGCCACGGATGGGTCAGCAATGTCTTACGGGCTTCCGCATCGAACCCAGTCACGCTACATTCCAATTCATTGTTGGCAATCTCACGGAAGAACTCCGCCAACGGCATGATGTCCTCCTGACAGTCACGCAAGGGCGGAACAGTTATCTCGAAGTCGTGCAAACGGTACAGCAAATCCTGTCGGAAACGTTTTTCAATGACCGCTTTCTCCAGATCCTCGTTGGTGGCGGCGATGATGCGGACATTGAAGCTCTTGTCCGTCTTGTCACCTATAGGGCGGTATCTCCGTTCCTGTATGGCACGGAGTAACATCTGCTGGGTTTCCAATGCGAGATTGCCTACCTCATCCAAGAACAATGTGCCACCCTCTGCCTCATTGAAGTATCCTTTCTTTGTGCTGTCCGCACCCGTAAACGCGCCTTTGACATGTCCGAAGAATGCCGAGGGCGCAAGGTCTTTGGAGAGTGAACCGCAGTCCACAGGCACAAACGGTTTCCCTGCCCTTTTGCTCTTATCATGCAGATGGTGGGCGATATGCTCCTTGCCCGTGCCGTTCTCTCCGAATATCAGCACGCTCATATCAGTAGGGGCAACTAATCTTATCTGTTGCATGATTTTCTGAAAGGCGGAACTGTCACGGGCAAAAACGGGCATACGATTTCGTCCGATACTCCGTTCTTTCAGGATGGTATGAAGCAGAGGCATAAGTTTATCCTCCACAAGCTGCTTGGGGATATAGTCCAGCGAGCCGAGTTTCATACTTTCGACTGCCGTATGCACTTCGGCATAGTTGGTCATGATGATTAACGGTTGTGTCATGCCTTCCTTGCGCATCCATCGTAATAGGTCGATGCCGTCACCGTCGGGTAGTCGTAGGTCAGAAACCACGATGTCCCCGTCTGAGGCTTGTTGCAGAAGTTTCTTCGCGGTCGAGAGGTGGTAAGCCTGCACGGTACGGAATCCTTCCCGTGCCAGCAGGTTGCAGACAAACTCGCAATACACGATATTGTCCTCCACCACGATGATTCTTGTTTTATCCATTTTCGTATTTTTCCTTTCTTCTTTTGCCTGCCGGATAATTTCAGCACCTTTATCCAGCACAGCCGGTCACCGCTTTGCATATCGCTTCGTCATCTGGAGTGGCACTTCCATGAAGTTGGGCGTAAAGTTCCCTCAATGGCTGGTCGGCACGGAGAATCTGCCATGAACTTCGCAGATGGTGTGTAAGTGTGTCCAGTTCTTGGAGGTCTTTACGCTGTTCTGCATCCTTGACCGCCTGCATTTCCTTTTCGGTTTCCGCTATCAGTTTGTCCAGCATGACGGATTCATTGCCATAAGATAGCAGAGTGGAAAAATCCGGCTTTTCATCCAATATGCTGCTTAATGCGCATTTATCCGTAATCTCCATCAGTTCGGATATGGAGAACGGCTTGAACAGGCATCCGGCAAATCCACGCCCTATAAGTTCCTCCTTGCTGCAACTGCCCGAAGCGGTTGTCACGACTATGGGAATACTCTTCGAGTTGCCTACATTGGATGAGCGCAACAGTTCCAGCAGTTCAAAACCGCTTATCTCAGGCATATTCAGATCCGTCAGAAGCAGGCTGTATTCCTTTTTTCGTATCAGCTCCATCAGTACCGAAACATTGGTACAGGTATCGCAGTGCATCCCTTCATGGGCATACATTTCTTTCAACATAAGGAGAAGTACCTCGTCATTGTCGATGGCAATCACATCATGGCAGATATGATTATGGCGCATTTGCGCTTGAATTGTCTGTTCCGGCAGTTCCTCGGCTGTCTGCATGGGAATTTCCACCGTGAAGCGGCTCCCTTTGCCTTTCTCGCTTTCCAAGCGTATAGTTCCACCGAGCATCGCCACAATACGCTGCACGATGGACAATCCTAATCCGAAGCCGTCTTTTGCGGCGGCATTTGAAAGACGTTCAAATGCACCGAATACTCGTTGTTGCTCATCTTCGGTCATGCCCGTACCGGTATCTTCAACGATAAGTTTCAGCAAACCGTTATCATAATCCGCTGCCAATGATACACTACCGTTATCCGTGAACTTGATGGCGTTTGACAACAAGTTGTTGCCGATTTGCAGGATACGTTCCTTGTCGGTCAAAACCACCGCATCGGTGTGGCTCTCCACTATCAAAGTCAGCCCCTTGTTCATGGCAATGGGCATGAACTCCGTTTCAAGAATATGCGTGATTGCGGAAATCCTGCAAGGGGAAAGGTTGGGTTGCTCCTTGCCGTTGTCCAGACGGAAGAAATCCAGCAGCGTGTTGAGCATCTCCCGCATACGCTCGGAAGATTGCCGGATATTATCCACATACATGGTGCTTTTATCCGCGCTACAACTTTTCTGCATCAGTCCGGCATAGCCTCATTTTGTCAATCGTATTTTTTCGTGGTAGAAGTAGTTTACGATGACAGGTTTGCCTTTTTCCGAGCGTCCGTATGGCAGATCGTTTATACGATACGGGAAGCCCTGCTCCTTGGCGTAATTTGAAATGTCCTGCTCCAATGCCTGCCAGTATTCAAGCCTTTTTTTATTGTAAATTTCCTCGTAAAGCGGTATGAGGTCAGGATACTTCTCACGGATATACGTCATTATCCCGCCTTTGAACTGCCCGCGTAAATTCAGGTTTTCAAGCCAGATTAAATCAGCATAATCTTTTACCTCCTCTATTATTGCCTTCACGTCTGTTATTCTGGGGAATATGGGCGAGACGAAGCATACGGTGCGGATACCTGCCTCGTATGTCTGACGCATCGCTTTCAGACGGCGTTCAATGCTTACGGCGTTGTCCATATCTGCGCAGAACTGCTCGTCGAGCGTATTGACAGACCATGACACAGTCACTTTGGGAAAACTCTTCAACAGGTCGAGATCGCGAAGGACAAGATCGGACTTTGTGCATATCATAATCTCGGCATCGCTTCCTCGCAGCTCTTCGAGCAGCCTTCGGGTACGGTGGAATTCTTCTTCATACGGATTGTAACCGTCCGTCACAGACC
>OOBZ01000166.1_pt1 | contig 55519 bp, 47 predicted proteins | sample 1671601 | NCBI WGS metagenome assembly OOBZ01 (sample SAMN06348173, study PRJEB24527) | human gut metagenome | biome: human gut; feature: ankylosing spondylitis patient; material: feces | host: Homo sapiens | place: China | collected 2015-10
GCCGGAGCGGTTGCGGACTCTTGTCCGCACGCCGCTCCGGCGGGTGCTTCCGTTCTTGAAGGCGGCCGGCTTCGGCGTTTCGTGGCTCTGTTGTCGCCATGTCGGGGAGCCTCCGGCCGGCCGAAAGGAAACAAGCGAGGGGAGCAGCCGGCTGGCTGCTCCCCTCGTCTTTAGGGATGCGTGAGGTTAGTTGACCTTGCGAATCGTGCCGCTCCATACCGAACGGATGGTGTTCTTGGGCTCGGCGTCATCCTTCATCTCGAACTGGATTTCCACCTTGCCATCCTCCAGTTCGCGGATTTCGATGGTACCCTCCGTTGCCGGCGCTCCGATGTACTGGCTGCCGCTGAAGTCGTAGTAGAGGTAGGGCCACGTACCGCGCTTGACGGCGAACTCCTGGTAGCCGAGGATGAATTCGCCCGCCTGCGGGTTGTCGGGGTCCTTCGGCGTGGTGTAGGTGCCGACAATCGATGAAGCGCCTTCGGCCGCCAGCACGTTGAGCTGGAAGGCCTCGTCGGTGGTGTTGTTGTCCACCAGAATCTCGAATTCGGTTGCGCCCTCGTAGTAGCTCGTGTAGGTCCATACGCGGCACTCCGATGCATCCTCGGGGTTGAAAAGCACGGTCTTGTCCTCGCGCAGGATGCTCAGCCAGTCGCCTGCGGGTTTGTCGGGGGCGTTGTCGACGAAACGTACGTCTCCCATCGGATAGGTGCCTTTGATGGATACGCCTTCGGGCGTGGTGACGTCGACGATGAATTCATACTGGTTGCCCGAACGTTTCACCTCGATGGTTCCCTGCTGTGCAAAGCCGATGAGCGGCGAGGTTTCGGCCGACTCTACCTGCTGGATGTAGGTGCCGTAGTAGTAGACATATCCCATCAGGTTGAAGGTTGCACCCTGTGTGTAGGTCATCGGAGTGACGTAGTCGTTGCCCGGCGAGTAGACACCTTCGGCCAGCGCCATCTCCTCCTTGCTCGAAAGCGGGGTGGAGAGCAGGTCGATGGTCATCTGGTGGCCCTTGGTCAGGATGCCGCCGTCGACGGTACCCTCCTGCAGCTTGATGGTGTAGCGGTCGCTCTCGTCGCCGGTGTATTCCCATGTGGCCGATGCCGAAGTGAAGGTGACGTTGACCGGTTCGTTGATGACCGGCATGCCGCCCGACGGGTCGGTCCGGTCGACGAAGGTCAGCTCGCCCTCGTAGGAGAACGTGAAGTTCTCCTCTTCGTTGCCCATGATGAAGGCGCCTTCGATGGCGTATCCGTCTGCCGTGTAGCGCACCTCGATGGTCCCCTCGACAGGTTTGCGGTAGGTGATGGTGCCGTCGTCACCCTTCAGACGTGCCCAGGTGTAGTCCGGGTTGGCCGTGCGTGCGGTCATATTGCTCTTGAGCGTGTAGATTCCGTCGGGCAGTATGGCTGCCGAGGCGTCCTTGCTGGCCGGACCGTAGAGGTCGAGGTAGAGAATCATGCCGGCTTCGGTCGGAATCTGCTCGCCCTGGTCGTTCACCTCGAAGGGAACGTTGCTCAGTCCGATGTAGTAGTTTGCCGAGCCGTCGCTGCCCGTTCCGGCCTGGTAGGCAGCCTCGGTCACCTGGTCCAGAGGGAAGTTTTCGCCGGCCGACGGGTCGGGGTCGGGTTCGCCCTGCGTCTCGCTCACGCAGCGGACCGAACATCCTGCGGCGCGATTGGAGTTGCTTTGCGGGTTGAGGTAGGATGGGAGGAAGTTGAGCAGGTAGGAATAGTGCTCCTGTGTCGGGGTCGAGGTCCAGTAGGAGGCCTGTCCGCCCACGAAACTCCACTCTCCCGAGGCGGCGCCCCGGTTGCCAGAGGCGGGGTAGTAGCCCAGCAGCGCGTGACGTCGTCCAAGCGCCGCTTCATCGTAGATAAAGTTGGCTTCGTTGACTCCCTTCCAGCTGCCGTTGCGCGGTACGCGCCATCCCGGAGGACAGGGGTCGAAGAGGGTCTTGCCGCCGTCGGAGGCCGTCTCCCACATCCGGTTGTTCTTGCCCGAGCCGTCGGCCGTCAGCCAGTCGTAGTAGTCGTCGCCGATGCGGGTGCCGTAGTAGAAAGTGGTCGGGTTTTCGACCGCATTCTGCAGGTTGGAGGTTGCCGTGACCTGTTCGTTGGCGAAGAGGTTGGCTGCCGCACCGCCCGTTGCGTCGTAGACAATGATGTCGTTCAGATCGGTCCATCCTGTACCCGGAGGGAAGGGGTCTTTGCGTCCCCACTGGTAGACGAAGCCTTTGGCCGCCCCCGTCTCGTCGTAATCATCGCTCAGAGCACCCAGGTTGCGGGTCATCCAGCTCAGTCCGTTGAGCTTCGGCGCCCCCGACGACGGGTCGTAGTCGGTTACCCAGATGTGCCAGCTCCAGAGTATCTTGCCGTTTCCGTCGCGAACGGCGACAACGGCGTTGCCCTGCTGCTCGCCGACACTGAAGTGCACGCGTCCCTGCTCGAGTCTGATGTCGGAGAGCAGTGCGGGGGAGTCCTGCCACAGCAGTTCCGCCGCGGCGGGAGCAAGCCGGGTGGCGGAGAACGATTCGGTCGAAACGCCGTTACCCATTACGGTTGCGTCGAACGAATAGTCGCCCGCTCGATGCACCATGTAGCAGTTGGCGTTGCCCGCGGCGCTCAGGTCATTTCCCTGGGCAGGGGGAGGCGTGGGGTTGGTGTCGTCTTTTGCACAGCCGGTTGCAAGCATCGTTGCAGCAGCGGCCAGAAGCAGCAGCAATCGTTTCATAAGGGTAATTTTTTTAAGGGTTTCGTTGTGATGGGGTTTGTTGGGGTGGTCGCTTCGGACCATTAGGGCGTCGTTTCTGTTCTGTCTTTTTGTCGGTTTTTGGGGATTTCTGCATACAAATTTAATAAATATGAGGTCGTTTGCAAATATTTTAATATAAAAAGTGAAGTTTTGAAAAATAATTATTATTGCGGTCGTGCGATTTCATCTCCCGGTTTGTCCCCCGATTCCTGTTTCCGATTGGGCCTCCGGCAGCCCGCGCATCGGGCGGAACAGCCTTTTGGCGCGGTCGCCTGCGGCAGCTTCGGGTTCTCCTTTTGGAGAGATATGCCGCGGGTTGCGGATTTGGCTTTGCCCGCCGAAAATCGTATCTTTGGGAAATCAAACCTGTGATTGCCCTATGAAGAGAAAGATTGTCGTCTTTACGGGTGCCGGAGTGAGTGCCGACAGCGGTCTGGCAACCTTCCGCGATGCCGACGGCCTGTGGGCCAACTACCGCATCGAGGAGGTCTGCACACCCGAGGCGCTGGCGCGCGACCGGGCCAAAGTCATCGGATTCTACAACCTGCGCCGGCGCGAACTGCTCGAGAAACAGCCCAATGCAGGGCACCGTGCCATTGCGGAACTCGAACATGATTTCGAGGTCGAGGTGGTGACACAGAATGTCGATAATTTCCACGAACGGGCCGGCTCGACCCGCGTGACCCACCTCCATGGTGAATTGATGAAGCTCCGTTCGGAGCGCAATCCCGGCCTCATCGTCCCGATTGAGGGGTGGGAGCAGCCGCTCGACGCCAAGGCTCCCGACGGGGCATTGCTGCGTCCCCACATCGTCTTTTTCGGCGAATCGGTGCCGATGTTCGAGCGGGCCGTCGAACTGGTGCGTGCGGCCGATGTGCTGATTGTCGCCGGTACCTCGCTGGCGGTCTATCCCGCCGCCTCGCTCGTGCGTTACGTGCGGCCGGAGATTCCGGTCTATCTGGTCGACCCGGGCAACCCCGATACGGCGTGGATTCGCAATCCGCTGACGCATATCCGCGAACGCTCGGCCGTCGGCATGCCCCGTCTTGTGGCGCGGTTGCGCGCGGAGGAGGCGGAACGGCTTGCCGGAGCGTGATTGACCGCCGGTCTTCGGCCCCCGGAGCGGTGAATGAGAGGCGGGCGGCCCGGCAGGGTCCGGGCCGCCCGCTGTGCATCTTCATCGGAGCGGAGGCGGTGGAGAGGCGGCTGTGCGCGGGCGCCCGGCATCTTTGTTCCTGATTCACCGCAGCGCTCGTCTTTCGCTGTCTTTGGAGAAGACGGGATGCGGCTCGGCCGGGTCAAACCCTGAAAACTTTCGTTTCAGGTTTGCCTCTGCGCTCGCCTTTCATTGTCTTTGGAGAAGACGGGATGCGGCTCGGCAAAAAAATCAAACAAGTTTGTTTTTCTGCCCTCGCCTTTTCGTATCTTTGCCGCCGAAACGGGCGGGGGGGGGACTCCCGCCCGCTGTGCAACAACAGGTAAAATTGGGATTATGACCGTCTCTTTCATCATCGAGATGCTCGGAACGCTGGCTTTTGCCATCAGCGGCATCCGGCTCGCATCGGCCAAGAAATTCGACTGGTTCGGCGCCTACGTCGTCGGCTTCACCACAGCCATCGGCGGTGGTACGATGCGCGATGTGATGCTCTCCGTTACGCCGTTCTGGATGCTCGACAGCGTCTATCTGGTCGTTACGGCCATTGCGCTCGGCATCGTCATCGTGCTGGGACGTTATCTCATCCGGCTTAACAATACCTTTTTCGTCTTCGATGCCATCGGTCTGGGGCTTTTTACGGTTGTGGGTATCGAGAAGACCCTTGCAGCCGGGTTCCCGCTCTGGGTTGCCATCATCATGGGGACGATGACCGGGGCGGCAGGCGGCGTGTTGCGCGATATTCTGATTAACGAGGTGCCGCTGATTTTCCGCAAGGAGATTTACGCGCTTGCCTGCGTGTTCGGCGGATTGGTCTTTTGGGTATGCGACCGTTGCGGCATCGGGGGGGCGGCGCTGCAGGTTGTCACGGCTGCGGCGGTTATCGCGGCGCGGATTGTGGCCGTCTACTTCGGGCTGAAGCTGCCGACACTCAAGGGCGACGAAGAGCGGAAGTAGCTGGGCAGGGAGGCGCGATGCATGCGGTCTCTGTCGGGCGTCCCATGTGCTGGACATGTCTCTTTCGCCCGCTCCGCTGCGGCTGTGTCCGGATACGAAGGTGAATGCCGGGATACGAAGGTGAATGCCGGGGCTTGTCTGGCGTGAGCCCGGAGATTCCGGCGTTGCGGATGTTCGTCGGGCGAATGTATAGAAGAGCCCCGGGAACTCAACGTTTCCCGGGGCTCTTTCATTTCGGGTAGCCGGCCGTCGGCCCTTGCGGGCTTCTGGTGGCGGCTTCCGTATGTTATATGGCACGCATGTTGTCCATTACGGAGGAGTACGTGCGCAGCATCTTCTTGGCTGCGGCCGGCTTCAGAGCGGACTTAAACGTGGCAGCAATCTTCTCCGAGTTCGAAGCGGCAGTGGCCTTCTTGAGCGTGATGTCGCCGGCTACATAGTATACGGGAAGAGTCTGGGCGTAAATCGAAAATTGAGTATCGCTCAATGCGTATACTTCGAGCGATAAGGCCTGGAATGTTCCGCCATTCGAAAGATTGCCTTCATAACGCTTGCAGGTGATGTTGTCGCCATCCATGCTGAACGTATAGGCAGGGTAGCTGCCCGTAACGAGCGTATATTGCGAGCCGTTCATGATGCTGTAGGCGGCCCAGGTCGGGGTAAATCCATCGCTTGCAGCGCCTACCGTTACACCGGCATATACCTCGAGCTCGCCGTTCTCGTTGACGTCGCAGAGTGCGGGAATTTCGCTGTCAACCTGGCTCCAGCCGTAGAGCAGAAGCTGTCCTTGTTCATACGAAATGGTGAATTTGAGTTCCATGGGGGTGTTCTGGTCATAGGATGCTTCCATGGATTGTCCGTTTTCAGACCATACGAGTCTGCCGGTCGAGGTGGCATCCCACTCACCGAGCCACTTTTCTGCTTCGGGGCTGAGTACCGATTCGTCGGTCGTGAAGGTCTTCGTCGAAACGGCCGAGGTGACCGTTCCGTCAGTCGTGAGACCGAAAGCATAGGCTACATATTCGGTCGAGCCGGTAAGCTCATCCGCAGTCATGGTTGCCTGACCCGAGCTAAGCAGCTCCTTGAGGACAGCCTCGAGCGTCATGCCCGCCTCTGCTGCAAGCTCCTGCATGGTTTGGATGAGGGCGTTCGTGAATGCTTCGTCGGACGTGTGCAACTGGTCAAATACGCTCTTCGTCGTATAGTTGAGCAGGTAGGTCTGGGTGTTGTCCGACGGCGTGCTTGAAATGGTTGCGGAGCTGTCGGTAATGTCGCTGACCTCAAGCGTAAAGGTTATCTCCTCGGAGGGGGAGTCATTCTCCACGGTAGCCGAAATCGAGGCGTAGTTCGAATCGGAGAACTCGGCCGAACCGGACGTGGCCTTTACTTTGACGGTATAGGTACCCGGCTCCAAATCGGTGAAGGTAACCGAAGTGGCGTTGGTGCTCTTTTCTGCCTCTTTTTCGAATACATAGGCGTATCCGGCTGCATTCTCAACGGTCTGCCAGCTTACGGTGAAGCCGTTGCTGGTCTGCTCAGTTACGCTCAGAACCGGGGCTGCCAGTTTCGTGGAGTCGGAGCTCTCGTCCTTGTCGCAGGACGTCAATGCAAAGGCCAGCAAGCCTGTGCACAGAAGTGTGAAAAGTTTGTTTTGCATGGTGTTTGGATTTTTGGGTGGTAAATATGTTCGTCTCTGATTCTCTTGCCTGGAATATCTCCAGCGTCGGGGCGCTTCGGGGAACAGGTCCCGTGAAAAAGCCCCAATGCAGCGGAACTATTCACGAATTTCGGCGAAATATCGTTTGTCTACTAATTACAAATATATGAAAAAAAAACAATTTTCATGCGGAGGCCTCTATTTTTTTGTTATGTGATTGTGAAATTCGGGCGGAAATATTGCCGTAACCAATATATAAAAGTCGGTAAGGCGCTTCTCCGCCTTACCGACTTGCCCTGTGCGTTTATCCCTTCGGTTAGACTATTTATTATGTGCAGCCTTGTCGGCAAAATAGAGGTCCAGCAGCTCCTTGGCGGCCACAAACGACGAGATGCGCGCGTCGAGCACCCGCCGCTCGTAATCGCCGATGCGGCTCTCGATGGCCGGGTCCTGATAGAACGAGTTGCGCAGCGCCTCGTTGATGGATTCGTACATCCAGTACTTGTTCTGCCGGTTGCGGTTGTGCTGGAAGTAGCCGTTGCGCTCGGTGTGGTCGAGGAACTCCTCGACTCCCTTCCAGACCTCCTCGAGTCCCGTGCCGTCGACCGACGAGCATGTGTAGACCTTGGGCCGCCACTGCGATTCGGGTACGGGAAAGAGGCGCAGAGCGCTCTGGAACTGGGTCTTGGCCAGCTCGGCCTTGTGGATGTTCTCGCCGTCGGCCTTGGTGATGACCATCATGTCGGCCATCTCCATGATGCCGCGCTTGATGCCCTGCAGTTCGTCGCCGGCGCCCGAAATCTGCAGCAGCATGAACATGTCGACCATCGAGTGGACGGCCGTTTCGGACTGGCCGACACCGACCGTCTCGATGAAAATCACGTCGAAGCCCGCTGCCTCGCACAGCACGATGGTCTCGCGCGTCTTGCGGGCCACGCCGCCCAGCGAACCGGCCGAGGGCGAAGGGCGGATGAAGACGTCGGGGTTGTGGCAGATGCTCTCCATGCGGGTCTTGTCGCCCAGAATCGAACCGCCGCTGCGCTCCGACGAGGGGTCGATGGCCAGCACCGCCAGCTTGTGGCGGAGCGAGGTGACCATGTTGCCGATGGCCTCGATGAAGGTCGACTTGCCGGCTCCCGGAACGCCCGTGATGCCGATGCGCACCGATTTGCCCGCATGGGGCAGGCAGCGCTCGATGATTTCCTGCGCCTGGGCGTAGTGCTCCGGGTTGCTTGACTCGACGAGCGTGATGGCGCGCGAGAGAATCGTGATGTCGCCGCGGAGGATGCCTTCGACGTATTCGTCGGTCGTGAGCGCACGTTTCTTGCGCCGCGTGAAATAGGGGCTTATGATAGGCTGCTCCTCGACACCCTCGGCTACGTTGAGCGCACTGTCGTGGTGGGCGTCGCAGTACTCCTTCTCGTAATGGTCTATTTTGGTGAATGACATGGCGTTTATGTTTTTGTTACAGATTGCTTTCAATCAATTCGGGCGTCAGCTGCAGCGTGTTGCCCAGCCACAGGATGCGGTTCCGGGCGTTGGTCAGCACCCCGAAGGGGACGTATTCGACGCCGAAGGCGGTGTAGCTCTGGCCCGATGGGTCGAAGCCTACGCCGATATGTTCCGAGACGTAGGGGGCAAGGCGGTCGCCCACGCTCTCCTGCGACTCCTGGACGATGACGATGACCCGCAGCCGGCCGTCGTAGCGTTCCGTAAGCCCGCGCAGCCGTTCGAGCGAGGCGAGCCCCGAAGGGGACGATGTATGGAAGAACTCGATGTAGGTCAGCGGAGATGGAGCCGGCCTGCTGTCGGCGAGCCATGTGGCGATTCGCAGCTCGGGTGCGCGCTTCCCGATGAAGATGCGCTGAGCGTGCGCCGCATTGCACCAAGCCAGCGGAAGAAGCAGACAGAGGAGTAGGTATTTTTTCATGGCCTGCGGTGTTATCCGAAAGCGAAGATACGAATTATTTGTCAGATGGACGAACTTTCGCGGAATATCTTGCGAAAATCGGGCCGACGCCTACTCTTCCGCCCGCTCCCCGGCCTGCTTCTCCGCCCGTGTTCCGCCCGTGTTCCCGGCCTGCTCCTCGCTGGCCTTCCGCCTGCTTCTCCGCCCGCTTCTCCGCCTGCCTTTCCGCCCGCTTCCCGGCCTGCACCCCGGCCTGCACCCCGGCTTGCTTCTCCGTCTGCGTCTCCGCTTGCTTCCCCGTTCGCCTCTCCGGTCCGCGTCTCCGCCCGCGTCTCCGCTGGCTCCCCGCCCGCCTCTCCGGTCTGCTTCTCCGCTGGCCCTCTGTCTGCTTCCCTACAGCTCCTCTACTTGCGGGGGCTCGTTGTCGGCGGGCTCCTGCAGCGGACCTCGCCGGCGGGCTCGGCTGCCGGTTAGGGCGGCCCTCATCGGTCACGGACTCGCCCGGCGACTCGTCGGTTCGGGGCCTTTTCTGTCCGAAAGGGCCGATGGCTCCCGCCCGTCGCGCGGGGCTTTCGGCCGAAGGGGAGTGCGGCCGTCGCGCAAAAGCGAAAAATTCGGTTTTTTGTTTTTACTTTTTAATTAAAGATGTATCTTTGTGTTCGCAAAATAACACGTTGTCGGAATAGATTCGAAACGATATAACCTACTTAAATCTGTTTAGCTATGAAAGTATCTCACATCGAGCATCTCGGCATCGCAGTGAAGAGCCTGGATGAAGCAATTCCCTACTGGGAGAATGTAATCGGTCTGAAGTGCTATGCCATCGAGGAGGTGCCCGACCAGAAGGTCCGCACGGCGTTCTTCATGCTGGGCCAGACGAAGATTGAGCTGCTGGAGCCCACTTCGGAGGATTCGACCATCGCCAAGTACATCGAGAACCGCGGTATCGGTATCCACCACATGGCGCTTGCCTGCGAGGACATCGAGGGTCAGCTGGCCGACGCCGAGGCTCACGGTATCCGTCTTATCGACAAGACTCCGCGCAAGGGCGCCGAGGGCATGACCATCGCCTTCCTGCACCCGAAGTCGACGCAAGGCATCCTTACCGAGCTGTGCGAGAATAAGAACAAATAACGAACGACGACAACCCCTCGCGGCCTCTGTCGCCCCGACGGACAGCACTGCGGTGCTGCCGAACCCCGCCTCGGCGGGGTTTTCCCGGGAGGTGAGGCAGGGTCGCCGGAAGTTGAAATCAACAAATCAAGCATATCTTTATGAGTGAAATTCAGAACAAAATCAACCAGCTCATCGAGAACCGCGAGAAGGCGCGTCTCGGAGGTGGTCAGAAGCGTATCGATGCGCAGCATGCCAAGGGCAAATATACGGCGCGCGAGCGTATTCAGATGCTGCTCGACGAAGGCAGCTTCGAAGAGTTCGACATGTTCGTGACGCATCGTTGCTACGATTTCGGCATGGACAAGAGCCACACGTTCGGCGACGGTGTCGTAACGGGTTACGGTACCATCGACGGCCGCCTGGTCTATGTTTTCGCACAGGACTTCACCGTAACGGCAGGTTCGCTCTCGCTCTCGATGTCGGACAAAATCTGCAAGGTGATGGACATGGCCATGCGCAACGGCGCTCCCTGCATCGGTATCAACGACTCGGGCGGCGCACGCATCCAGGAGGGTGTCAACGCTCTGGCCGGCTACGCCAACATCTTCCAGCGTAACGTGATGGCTTCGGGTGTCATTCCCCAGATTTCGGCCATCTTCGGCCCCTGCGCCGGCGGTGCCGTATATTCGCCCGCGCTGACCGACTTCATCATCATGAAGAAGGAGACGTCGAACATGTTCCTCACGGGCCCGAAGGTCGTGAAGACCGTGACGGGCGAGGATGTGACGCAGGAGCAGCTGGGCGGTGCGCTTATGCACACCACCAAGTCCGGCGTGGCCCAGTTCGCCGTGGATACCGAGGAGGAGGGTATCGGCCTGATTCGCAAGCTGCTCTCCTACATGCCGCAGAACAACATGGAGGACGCTCCGCTGACGGTCTGCACCGACAAGATTACCCGTCTGGAGGATTCGCTCAACGAGATTATCCCCGATAACGCCAACAAGCCCTACGACATGGCCGAGGTTATCCGCGCCATTGTCGACAACGGCGAGTATCTGGAGTCGGCAGCCGGCTATGCCAAGAACGTCATCACCTGCTTCGCCCGCTTCAACGGCCAGTCGGTCGGCATCATCGCCAACCAGCCGAAGTTCATGGCCGGCGTGCTCGACATCAACGCCAGCCGCAAGGCTGCCCGTTTCGTGCGCTTCTGCGACGCGTTCAACATTCCGCTGGTGACGCTGGTCGACGTTCCGGGCTTCCTGCCGGGTACGACCCAGGAGTACGGCGGCGTGATTACCCACGGCGCAAAGCTGCTCTTCGCCTACTGCGAGGCTACGGTGCCCAAGATTACCGTCACGCTGCGCAAGGCTTACGGAGGTGCCTACATCGTCATGTCGTCGAAGCACATCCGCGGTGACGTGAACTACGCATGGCCGACGGCCGAAATCGCCGTGATGGGTGCGAGCGGCGCCGTTGAGGTGCTCTACGGCAAGGAGCTCAAGGAGCTGGCCGACAAACCCGAGGAGAAGGCCAAGTTCATCGCCGAGAAGGAAAAGGAGTACAACGACAAGTTCTCGAACCCCTACAATGCAGCCCGCTACGGCTACATCGACGATGTGATCGAGCCGCGCAACACGCGTTTCCGCATCATCCGTGCGCTGCAGTCGCTCGCCACGAAGCGTCTGCAGAATCCGCCCAAGAAACACTCGAACATTCCTCTGTAATCCGTACATGTCATGAACGTATTAGCAATTGAATGGACCTGGTCGGAGATTCTGTGGGTTTCGCTCATCGGTTTCTGCCTGGTGGTGGTCATGCTGCTGCTGCTGGTCGGAATCATGAAAATCTTCGGCAGCATCTTCACCGCCAAGCGGGCCAAGCAGCCTGCTGCCGAGGTGGAGGTCGAGGAGGAGGTGATTGCAGCCATCGCAACGGCTCTCCGAATCTATCGCGGCGCCCTGCACGACAAGGAGTCGGAGGTGCTGACGATTATGAGTATCAAGCGTGCCTACTCGCCTTGGAACTCGAAAATTCACGGATTAACCCAGATGCCAGACAGAAAATAACTTTTAGAAAGCAATGAAAGATTACTCTTTGAAAATCAACGGACATAATTACGACGTGCAAATCGACGACGTCAATGAGTCCTCGACGTTGGCACACGTTGTGGTCAATGGCGTCGAGTATGAGGTCGAAATCGAGGGTGCCAAGGTTGCCAAGACAACGAAACCCCAGGTGGCTCCCGCTCCCAAGTCGGCCAACAGTGCGATGATTACGCCCGCCACGGCGGCTCCGTCGCCCCGTCTGAGCGCTTCGGCTCCCAGTTCGGGCTATGCGGTGAAGAGCCCGCTGCCCGGCACGGTGCTTGCCGTCAAGGTTAAGGTGGGCGACCGCGTCACCACCGGTCAGACGCTCGTCGTGCTCGAGGCCATGAAGATGGAGAACAACATCGACGCAGACCGCGGCGGTGTCGTTAAGGAGATTTCCGTTCAGCAGGGCGCTACGGTAATGGAGGGCGATAACCTGATTGTAATCGAATAAGCGCTATGTGGACCTTACTGACCTCGAACTCCAATTTCGTTTGGGACAGTCTGCGTGACTTCGCCGGGTCGACCGGCATCGCAGCCCTGTTCGAGTCGATGGGTTGGGGCAATGTGGCGATGATTTGCGTGGCCTTCTTCCTGCTTTACCTGGCCATCAAGCACAAATTCGAGCCGCTCCTGCTGCTGACCATCGCTTTCGGCATGCTGCTGACGAACCTTCCCGACGCCAATCTCTACCACACGTCGCTCTTTGCCGGCGGTCATGTGCATTGGGAAAATTTCGTGGCTGAGGCCGGATTGCTCGATTACCTCTACCTGGGTGTCAAGCTCGGTATCTATCCCTGCCTCATCTTCGTGGGTGTGGGTGCCATGACCGACTTCGGCCCGCTGATTGCCAACCCCAAGAGTTTCCTGCTGGGTGCTGCGGCACAGATTGGCATCTTCCTGACCTTCATCGGCGCCTATGCGCTGGGATTCGCGCCCAACGAGGCCGGTTCCATCGGTATCATCGGCGGTGCGGACGGTCCTACGGCCATCTACCTCACCTCGATGCTCGCTCCCGAACTGCTGGGCCCGATTGCCGTTGCGGCTTACTCCTACATGGCACTCGTGCCGGTGATTCAGCCGCCCATCATGCGCGTGCTTACCTCGAAGAAGGAGCGGGCCATCAAGATGCGCCAGCTGCGTCCCGTCTCGAAGACCGAGAAGATTATCTTCCCGCTCATCATTGCCGTCATCATTGCCCTGCTGCTGCCCAGCGCTGCGCCGCTGATTGGCTCGCTCATGCTCGGCAACCTGATGAAGGAGTGCGGCGTGGTGGACCGTCTGAGCAAGACCGTTCAGAACGAGCTGATGAACATCGTCGTGATTTTCCTCGGCCTCACGGTAGGCGCCACGGCTACGGCCGAGGCCTTCCTGAACTTCCGTACGCTGGGTATCCTGCTGCTGGGCGTCATCGCCTTCGCCATGGGTACGGCGGGCGGCGTTCTGCTGGCCAAGCTGATGAACCTCTTCAGCAAGGAGGAGAACAAAATCAACCCGCTGATTGGTTCGGCCGGTGTCTCGGCGGTTCCGATGGCTGCCCGCGTCTCGCAGATTGAGGGGCAGAAGGAGGACCCGAGCAACTACCTGCTGATGCACGCCATGGGTCCCAACGTGGCCGGCGTCGTCGGCTCGGCCGTCGCTGCGGGTATCCTGCTCTCGTTCCTGGGATAGGGTTTGTCGCAATCCTGAAGTCAAGGGCTTCCCTCGCGACGGGGGAAGCCCTTATTTTTGTCGTCGGGAGGAGGGAACGGGACAAATTTTTCGAATAGATTTTCAACCTGTTTTGCATATCCAAAACTTTTTCGTACCTTTGCGCACCCGTAAAGTGCGGGAAACGGATTACAAACAAGTTAAACTAAACGTAAACAAAGTGGATTCATTAAGCTACAAGACTATCTCGGCCAATGCATCGACGGTTACCAAGGAGTGGATTGTCATCGATGCTACGAACGAGGTATTGGGACGTCTTGCCTCGCAGATTGCGAAAATCCTCCGCGGCAAGAACAAGCCCAGCTTTACCCCCCACGCCGATTGCGGTGACTACGTCATCGTCATCAACGCAGAGAAGGTGAAGCTCACGGGCAACAAGATGACCGACAAGGTCTACACGCGTCACACGGGTTACCCCGGCGGCCAGCGCTATGCTACTCCCGCCGAGTACCTGGTAAAGAAACCGACGTTCTTGATTGAGAAGGCTGTCAAGGGCATGATGCCCCGTACGCGCCTGGGCGCCGCACAGCTCAAGAACCTCAAGGTGTATGCCGGCGCCGAGCATCCGCACGCTGCGCAGAACCCCAAGCAGATTAAGTTGAACGAGATTAAGTAAGAGGAGTTATGGAAGTTGTAAACACCGTAGGTCGTCGTAAGGCCGCTGTGGCTCGCGTATTCGTGAAGCCGGGTAAGGGTCAGATTACAATCAACCACAAGGAGCTTGCAGCCTATTTCCCGCTCGAGATTCTCCAGTTCCAGGTAAAGCAGCCGCTGCTGGCTACCAACACTGCCGAGAGCTACGACATCACCATCAACCTCGATGGCGGTGGCATCAAGGGACAGGCCGAGGCCGCTCGTCTGGGTATCGCACGCGCACTGTGCGAGATTGACGCCGAGATGCGTCCGGTGCTGAAGAAGGCCGGATTCCTCACGCGTGACCCCCGCGAGGTTGAGCGTAAGAAGCCCGGTCAGCCCGGAGCACGTCGCAAGTTCCAGTTCAGCAAGCGTTAATACGCACGACCGGATTTTCGGCAAGCACGACGACGGTTGCCAAAACGGAGCGACTACCTATTATATATTATGGCCCTGCGGTGCGGAACCGTACGGCAGGCCGCAATGCAGAGAGGTATTACCCTTCGTTTGCCGCGTCGCGGAAAACTCCTCGGGACCGGACGTTCGCCGCTACCCGGAGAGTTGAAGAACAGAGATTTAAAACAAACAAAGAAAACAAAAAATGTCACGTACAGATTTCAATACCTTATTGGATGCCGGTGCGCACTTCGGTCACCTGAAGCGCAAATGGAACCCCAAAATGGCGCCCTACATCTTCATGGAGAAGAACGGCATCCACATCATCGACCTGCACAAGACCGTGCTGAAAATCGATGAGGCAGCTGCAGCCATCAAGCAGATTGCCAAGAGCGGCCGCCGTGTGCTGTTCGTAGCCACGAAGAAGCAGGCCAAGGAGATTGTTGCCGAAAAGGTAGCAGCCGTCGGAATGCCCTACGTTACGGAGCGCTGGGCAGGCGGTATGCTGACCAACTTCCCCACCATCCGTAAAGCCGTCAAGAAGATGGCCACCATCGACAAGATGACCAACGACGGCACGTTCGATAATTTCTCGAAGCGCGAGAAGCTCCAGATTGCCCGTCAGCGTGCGAAGCTGGAGAAGAACCTCGGTTCGATTGCCGACCTGACGCGTCTTCCGGCCGCTCTGTTCGTTGTCGACGTACAGAAGGAGGCCAACGCCGTGAAGGAGGCCAAGCGACTGAGCATCCCCGTATTTGCAATGGTAGACACTTGTTGTGATCCGACCGACATTGATTACGTTATCCCTGCAAATGACGATGCTGCCAAGTCGATTGCCGTAGTGGTTGACGCCATGTGCGCCGCCATCGCCGAGGGTACCGAGGAGCGCCGTCTCGAAAAGGAGAAGGAGGCTCAGGAGGCTGCCGCCAACGGTGAGGCAGCTCCCAAGAAGGAGGGCAAGCCCCGCATCAAGAAGGCTGTCAAGGAGTCGTTTGATGCCGAGGAGGCTGCCGTAGCCGAGGTCGTAGCCGCTGTCGAGACTCCGTTCGAGGAGCCTGCAACCGAGGAGGCCAAGGCCGAGTAAGCCCGGGAAATTATTCGAATTACGAACGATTAAAGATACGAAAGACTATGGAAATCAAAGCTGCTGATGTGATGAAGCTCCGCAAGATGACCGGCGCCGGCATGATGGACTGCAAGAAGGCCCTTCAGGAGGCGGAAGGCGACTATGCGCGTGCTCAGGACATTATCCGCGAGAAGGGCAAGCTGGTGGTAGCCAAGCGTGCCGACCGTACCGCCTCCGAGGGTGTGGTTGTGACGAAGATTGTCGGCCAGAAGGCTTACATGCTCTGCCTGGCCTGCGAGACCGACTTCGTGGCACAGAACGCCGAGTATACGGCTTCGGCCGAGGCGATGCTCGAGGTTGCCGTTGCTGCCGACGCTGCCGACCGTGACGCGCTGCTCGCCACGAAGAACGCCGAGGGTCACACCGTCGAGGAGATGGTGACAGAGAAGTCGGGTCAGACGGGCGAGAAAATCGAACTGGCTTTCTATGCCCGCATCGAGGCTCCCTACTGCGCTGCTTACGTGCACTTCAACAAGAAGCTCGGTACCATCCTTGGCTTCAACAAGGAGGTTCCCGCCGAGGTAGCCCACACCGTTGCCATGCAGGCTACGGCCATGGCTCCGGTTTCGATTTCGGAGGCAGACTGCCCGGCCGAGGTCGTAGAGCACGAGCGCAAGATTGCCGTCGAGGCCATGAAGCAGGACCCGAAGAACGCCAACAAGCCGGAGGCCATTCTCGAGAAGATTGCCGAGGGCAAGATGCGCAAGTTCTTCGAGGAGAACACGCTGCTCAACCAGGCTGTCGTAGGCGAGAAGGAGACCATCGCCGAGTTCATCCACAAGGCCGACAAGGAGGCTACCGTCATTGCCTACAAGCGTTTCGCTCTGGGCGAGTAACGGTTACTCCCGATTCCAAAGAGAAGCGAAGCATCCCGCAGGGATGCTTCGCTTTTTTTTGTTGCCGGGCTGCCGGAGCGGCGTCGGATGCTTGAAATGGCGTCGGATGCCAGGAGTGGCGTTGGAAACTCTGGGCAGCGTCGGATGCCTGGGGCGGCGTCGGAGTTAGGCTTGCCGCCGCCAGTCGCGACGGCACAGGATGTTCGGTCTGTCTCGTGTGTGTCGAAATGGCCTTGAACGCTCGGGAGCGGCGTCGGACGCTTGAAATGGCGTCGGAAGCTCGGGCGGCGTTGAAACTCTGGGCGGCGTCGGATATCATGAATAGTCTTGAACATCTGGCTTGCCGCCGCCAGTCGGGGAGGCTTCGGGCGCGCCTGGCTGCGTATAAACTGCGGTTGCGCATCTCCCGCGCTGGAGCGTTCGTTCGCCGCGCAAGGAGCCCTCTTCGGCCCGGGCGGCCCCGGACTCGGCCCCGCTGTTCCGCAGGCTGGGCGGCTTCCGATTCCGGATGTGTCGGTCCGGCGCCCGGTTTTGCTTTTTTTGAGGTCGCTCCCCGCGGCTTCCGTTACTGCCCGGCTGCGGGCACCTCCACCACCTTGCGCAGGCGCACGTACCACAGATAGCCCTTGACATCGTCGTAGCCCATCTCGCGCAGCAACCGCATGTATTCGCCAATTTGCCGGCGGTGCCCCGCCGTTTCGTGTTCGCCGAACTTGTAGTCGACCACCACGACCTGTCGCTCCGTGCCGCCTTGACGCATTATCACGCGGTCGGGCCGGCGTGTCACCGAACCGCGCGTCGCGCCTCCCGTGCCGCCGGACCGCACCTCCGCTGCCGGGAGGATGATGTCGCTCTCGGTGCGCACCTCCTGCCATTCGCCGGTGAACCATTCGCGTACGACAGGGTCGGCCAGCGCTTCGTCGAGCTTTTGGCCGAGTGCCTCGGCCTCGGCCCCGGAGAGTACTCCGTCCGTCTGCATCTGGGCGACGCTCCGGCGAATCTCCTCCTCGCTGGTCGCATGCTCGAAGGCCTTGTGCATCAGGATGCCGAAATCGCGCGGTGAGGGCAGAGCGTCGGACTCCTCCTCGAAGTATCGCTGCGAGGGAAGCCGCAGCCGCAGGTCGGCCATGGCGGTGGGGTAGTGTTCGAGCAGAAGGTGGCCGACCGCGCCCGACCCGCCCTTGCGGGGTGCCGGGCCGTCGAAACTGCCGAACGAGCACTCCTGCCCCGCTTCGCTCTCCGTCAGCCGTCCCTCAAGCTCCCCGAGCCTGCATCCGTCGGCTTCGGGCGCAAGCACCTGCCACAGCAGTGCCCCGACGTTAGCCCCCTTGCCCCCCGAGGGGATGAAGACATGGAGCGACTCGGCGGCACGCGTCAGCGCCACGTAGAGCAGGTTGATGTTGTCGACGTGCGAGTAGACCAGTTCGCGGTAGTAGGCCTCCGAAAATTCCGAGTCGGCCATCGCCCGTTTGTAGCGCACCGGGAACTGTCCGATGGCAGCCTCTTCGTCGCTGGCCTCGGCCCAGACGATGTTGGTGACGTTGCCGCTCGATTTGGGGTCGAGCTGCCACGAGCAGTAGGGGATGATGACCACCGGCCGTTCGAGCCCCTTGGCCTTGTGGACGGTGGTGATTTCGACGGTCCGTTCGCCTTGTTCGATGCTCAGCGAGCGGCCGCTGCCCTGTTCGTCCCACCAGCGCAGGAAGAGCGGTATGTCGGCGATTTTGCCCGAGCAGAAGGCGATGAGCTGTTCGTGGACGGCCTGCAGGTAGGCCGTCTGGTCGCAGCGGTCGGCTAGATGGTGGCGGATGACAATCCGCTCGAAGGCCTCCTCGGGCGAAAGCAGCCGCAGTGCACGGCAGAAGTCGCGCTCGTCGTCGGGCAGCGCTGCGCCGAACGGGCGCCCGAGGTAGCGGTTGTAGATGGCCCGGTTGAGCGAGTCGTCGGGGTTGACGGTCAGCCGCAGCGCGGCTATCAGGAACCCGGCCACCGGAGCGTTGCCCACGATGAGCGCCTCGCGCGTCATGACGTCGAAGCGGTAGCGCTCGTCGCGGTTCTCCTGCTTGAAGCGCAGCAGTTCGGCCGCAATGCGCGCGCCGTCCGTAGCGCTGCGGACCAGAATGAGGATGTCCGAAGGGCGGAATCCGCGGTCGAGCACTTCCTTGATGCGAGCCACGACGGGCGGCTCGCCCGCGCAGGCCGTGACGGAGACGTAGCCCGGCCCGTCCTTCAGGCGGCGCGGCGTCTGGGCGTGGTCGCGGTAGGCTGCTGCGAGCGTATCGTGCAGCTCGGCAGCCCGTTCGGCGGCGATGGCGCCCGAGTCGGCCGCCTCGTCGAGCATCGTGTTGAGTGTGCGGTTGTCGGCGGCGACGATACGCTCCATGATGCGGTTGTTGAACCCGACGACCGTCGGCAGCGAGCGCCAGTTGTCGCGCAGGTTGACCACCTCGGTATCCTCGGGCGAGAGTTCGTTGCGGGCTTCGTTGTGGAGTATCTTCCAGTCGCCGCCCCGCCAGCGGTAGATGGACTGCTTGATGTCGCCCACCAGGAAGACCGAGATGTCCTGCGACTGCGCCATGGCATTGCGCAGCAGCGGCAGGAAGTTGCGCCACTCGCGCGCCGAGGTGTCCTGGAATTCGTCTATCATGTAGCGCTCGAAGCGGTTGCCCACCTTCTCGTAGATGAACGGCGCATCGTTGTGGCCGATGAATTCGGCCAGGATGTATTTCGTCTCCGAGAGGAGCATCGTGCTCTCCTGGTCGCAGAGCCGCTGCACCTGGGCGTAGAGGTCGGCCAGCAGGGCGAAACTGCGGTAGTTCTCGCGCAGCAGCACAGCGGTGTTCCACAGCCGGACGTTGCTGCGGAAGATGTCGCAGATGTCGCGCAGCAGCGGTTGCAGCCGGGCGACGAGCGGCTGTGCGGGCGAACCCTTGGGGCACCATCCCTCGGTGGTGCGGCTCATCCGTTCGACGGTGGCCGTCGGCGGTTTCAGCTCGTCGCCGGCCGCCGTGAGGAAGTAGTTGGCGAAGCTGCGGCTCTTGCCCGTGAAGTCCGACGGGGAGACGCCGGCCTCCTCCATCAGACGCAGCGCCTCGCGCGCCTTCTCCTGCAGCAGCTGGCGGGTCGCACGGGCCTTTTCGCCCGCCTTGCCGACCAGCCGGCGCAGCTCCTCCTTGGGCAGGGCGCGGGCGAGCGCCTCCTTGTTCTTCTCCTTGAAGAGTTCGCCCGAGAGGGCAAGGATTCCGTCGCGGATGTCCCACCGGCGGCCGTCCTCGATGCGCTCCTGGACGAAGTCCGTGAGCCAGCGTTGCAGCTCGCGGTTCTCGGTGATGGCCTCCACGAGCGTGTCGGCGCTCTTGGCCAGCAGGCTCTCGGTCTCGATTTCGACGTTGTAGTCGAGGTCGAAGCCCAGCTCGCGGATGAAGGCGCGCAGGATGCGCTGGAAGAAGGTGTCGATGGTCAGCACCGTGAAGTGCGAATAGTCGTGCAGAATGCGCGAGCGGACGTCGCGGGCCCTCTGTCGGAGCGTCCGCTCGTCGAGCTCCAGCTCGCGGCGCAGCGATTCGGCATAGGCGCTCGGCCCGCCCGAAGCCAGCAGGTGGATTTCGCGCAGGATGCGGCTCTTCATCTCCTCGGTGGCCTTGTTGGTGAAGGTCACGGCCAGGATGTGCCGGTAGAGCTCCGGCCGCTCGATGACATCGTGTATGTATTTGTAGGCCAGCTGGTAGGTTTTTCCCGACCCGGCGCTGGCATTGAGTATCTTCGCCCGCATCTGCTTTCCGTCGGATTTTGTCCCATAAAAGTACGAAACAAAACCCGAACGGAGGCGGTTTTTCGCGATAATTTTGTAATTTAGAGGCGTGTAATTCAAGCAATATTTAAGCAATACGACTATGAAGAAACTGATTCTGAGCGTCGCAGCGGCGCTTCTCGCCCTCGGCGGACTTCGTGCACAGGAAACGAACCGGGATGCCGGTGTGAGCGAATGGCTCACCTCCTATTCGGCGCTGGTTGTGGACGCTCCGCTGGATATCCGTCTGGTGCGGATTCCCGCCTCCGAGGCTCCGAAAATCGTCTACGATACGAAGGGTTCCGATACCAAATTCCGCTTCACGGTCAAGGACCGCGTGCTGAAAATCACCGAGCGTCCCTCGTCGCAGCGTACGAACCGTTCGCAGGTGACCCTCTACTACAACGAACTGGAGCAACTGACCGTCTACGACGCCTCGGTGACCTTCGCCGACACGCTGCGCCGCACGCTCTTCGACCTCTCGGTCGGCGGCAATGCGTCGCTGGTGATGACGATGGAGGTCGACGACCTGAAGATGGAGCTGGCGGGCAAGAGTACGGTCGACCTGACGGGCTCGGCGCGCTATCTGTCGCTCTTCGCCACGACGGGCAAGCTCCAGGCCTCGGGGCTCGAGGTGATGGCCGCTACGGTCAATGCCCAGAGCGGCGCCGATGTCTCGCTGTGGGTGACCGACCGCTTCGAGGGTAAGACCTCGACCAACGCCTCCATCCGCTACAAGGGCACTCCCGGCATCGTCCGCGGCGGAACGAAGTTCCTCGGAGGCGACATCCGTCATCTGAAGGAGTAACTCCATGGCGGGTTTTCTGAGTGAAGTTGCGGCGGCGCTGTATGCCCGCTACGGGGAGGAGCTCTCATCGCTGGAGCTCCTCTTCCCGTCGCGGCGTGCCCGTATCTTCTTTGCCGACGCCCTTTCGGAGCTGGTCGGCCGGCCGCTCTGGCAGCCCCGCTGGACGACCGTCGACGAGCTGATGTCGGAGATTTCGGGGCTGCGGGCGGCCGACCGCGTGCGGCTGGTCACCGAGCTCTACAAAATCTACCGCGAATTTCACGACGAGCCCTTCGACCGCTTCTACTTCTGGGGCGAGATGCTCCTCTCGGATTTCGACTCCATCGACAAGTACCGGGTCGATGCCGACATGCTGCTGCGCAACCTTTCGGAACTCAAGGAACTCGAAGCCGACCTCTCGTACCTCACGCCCGAACAGCAGCGGCTCGTCCGCTCCTTCTGGTCGACGTTTGGCGAGGAGGCCGACCTCTCGGAGGAGAAGCGCCGCTTCCTGGCGCTCTGGAAGACGCTCCGGCCGCTCTACCACCGCTTCCGCCAGCGTCTCGAAGAGCTGGGAATCGCCTATGGCGGCATGATGCAGCGCGCGGCCATCGAGCGGCTGCGCAGCGGCGAGTTCCGTTTCGACCGTCCGCGCCGCTTCGTCGTTGCGGGCTTCAATGCATTGTCGGAGTGCGAGAAAGAGCTGTTCAAGCACCTGGCCTCGGCCGCCGGGGCCGAGTTCTACTGGGATTTCGACGACTATTACCGCGACGATACGGCGCAGGAGGCCGGCATGTTTGTCCGGCGCAACGTCGTGACCTTCCCGTCGGCGGGCGCCGTATCGCACGACAACTTCCGCCGTGAGAAGGAACTCGTCGCCGTTTCGTGCGTCTCGAATGCCGTGCAGTGCAAGTACGTGGGCGAAATCCTGCGCGAACTGAACCGCACCTGCGGTCCGCTGGGCAAGGAGACCGCCGTGGTGCTCACCGACGAAAACCTGCTCCTGCCGCTGCTCTATGCCCTGCCCGAGGAGGTCGGGAAGGTCAACGTCACGATGGGTTATCCGCTGCGTCAGACGCTAGCCTACTCGTTTGTCGAGCGACTGGTCGAGCTGCAGCACCGCCGTCGGATGCAGCGCGGCGAGGCGCTCTTCTACCATGCCGACGTGACGGGGCTGCTGACGCATCCCTATGTGTCGGAGTGCGACGCTGCGCTCACGCGCGAACTTGCCGACAAGGTGCTGCTCGAACGCCGGATTACGGTCGGTGCCGGGTGGCTTGCGCGCAATCCCTTCCTCGAGCGTCTGTTCCGCCCGGCCGACGGCTGGCGCGAACTGTCGGACTGGCTGCTCGCGACGCTCGACGCCGTGGCGCGGCTTCCCTTCGAGGGTGACGACGTGCGCCGCCGCCGGGAGTTCCTGGCCGTCCTTTCGGAGGAAATCGTCAAGCTGCGCAACACGCTCGAGGAGTGCGACATCGAACTGACGACCGAAATCTATGTCTCGCTGCTGCGCCGCCACCTGCAGACGCTGCGTGTCCCCTTCGAGGGCGAACCGCTCGAGGGCATCCAGGTGATGGGTATCCTCGAGACGCGCAACCTCGACTTCGAACACGTCATCCTGCTGTCGATGCACGACGACAACTTCCCCGGCAGCTTCGCCGCCCAGTCGTCGTTCATCCCCTATAACCTGCGTGCCGCCTACGACCTGCCCACGCCCGAGCACCACGAGGGCGTCTACGCCTACTATTTCTACCGCCTCATCCAGCGGGCGCGGACGGTCCACATGCTCTATTGCTCGCATGCCGACGAGAAGTCGACCGGCGAGCCCAGCCGCTACATCCGCCAGCTCGACTACGAGAGCGGTTTTGCCGTGCGCCACGTCGAGGTCGGGGTCGATGTCAATCTGGCCGAGAATGCCCCGATTGAGGTGGCCAAGGACGACGACGTGATGCGTTCGCTCGAGCGCTTCGTCGACCCGGCGAGCCAGGCGGCACTCTCGCCGACGGCCTTCTTCCGTTACGTGGCCTGCCCGATGCGCTTCTACTTCTACTCGGTGGCGGGGCTGCGCGCCGACGACGAGGTGTCGGAGGAGGTCGATGCCCCGATGTTCGGTACGATTCTCCACGCCGCCGTGCAGCGGCTCTACGGCAAGGTTCGCAACGAACTCCATCCCGGGGCAAGCCTTCGGGCACTGATGCGCTCGGGTGAGGTGGCGCAGGCGGTCAAGGAGGCCATCAACGAACACTACCTCGGCGAACCGGGCGCCTCGTCGGCCGACTATACGGGCAATCTGCTGCTCGTGCGCGAAATCGTGGTCCGCTACCTGCGCGACGGGGTGATGGCCTACGATGCGGCCAACGACCGCTTCACGGTCACGGGTCTCGAGGAGGAGGTGCGCTACGACTTCCCGTTCGAGGCCGGCGGGCGGGCGCTGCGGATGAAGTTCGCCGGCATTGCCGACCGCATCGACCGGCTCGACGACGGCTCGCTGCGCGTGGTCGACTACAAGACCGGTACGCCTCACCTCGAATTCGACGGGCTCGGGAACCTCTTCCGCGGCGAGGGCAAACAGCGGCTGTCGAACATCCTCCAGACGCTGCTCTATGCCATGATGCTGCGTCACGCGCGCGGATGCGATGCCGTGCCGCAGCTCTACTACGTGCGCCGGATGCACGGGGCGGATTATTCGCCGCTGCTCGTCGACCGGGAGCTCGGTGTGCGGGGTGCCCCCTATTCGCTCTACGAAGGGCCCTTCGAGGAGCTGGTGCGCGAAATGCTGGCCGAGCTGTTCGACCGGGAGCAGCCTTTCCGCCAGTGTGCCGATGCCGATACGTGCCGTTACTGCGATTTCAACGTCATCTGCCGCCGCTGAGTCAGCCCCGACGGCCCCCGCTCCGCCTCTCTTGCCGGAGAGCCCTCCATGCAAAACGACCCGCTGCATGCCGCCGTGCAGCGGGTCGTTCCCGTTCGGCCCGACATTTGCAGCCCCGGGTTCGGGGTTTTCATGTCCTGTCTCTGGTGCTCGGCGTCTGCTCCCGGCGTCTGCATCCGAATCCGTATGGCCGGCATGTTCGGGAGCGGGGGCGTCGTGCCGTTCGGGGCGGACAATGTCCCGGCGGGATTTTGCGGTCTCGCATAAAAGCTTAAATTTGTAGTAAGGAAAAAAGTCGGCTCCCATGAAACGCAAATTCTGGAGCATGTGGCTGCTTGTGCTGGCCCTGCTCGTTTCGTCCTGCGCTGTGAACCGTCCTGCGCGTCCCCGTCCGCCCCGACCGCACCACGAGGTGCCGCCTCCGGGTCACCCCGGGAAACACAAAAAGCCGAAGAAGCCCAAAAAGCCGAAGAAGGCAAAGAAAAACCGCCGCGACCGGGGGCCGCTGGCGGATGGAAGGCTTTGTTGAGACTCAACCTCAGAGTTTGACGCGTATGTAGCCGGCGCCGCTTCGGCGCGCGGCCTCTACGCCTATGTCCGAATCCTCGAAGACGAGCGTCTCTTCGGGGCGGCACCCCTCACGCCTCATCGCCTCGAGAAAACACTCGGGGTCGGGCTTGCCGTGCACGACGTCGGCTCCCGTCAGAATGCCGTCGACCCGCCCTTCGGGGCACAGCTCCGCCGGGTCGTCCGGTCCGCCTATGCTCGTGTGCCGCATCACGTTGTGGATGTTGTCGTAGCTCCCCGTCGAGACGACCCACACCCGGCCGCCGCCCTGTTGGAACTGGCGGCAGAACTCCCATAGCGGGCGGTTGAGCCGCACGCTGTCGAAATAGCGGGGATAGAGTTCGATTTTGCGCAGCCGCAGCCGCTCGCGCTCGGCGGGGTCGGCGATGCCGACGAGGCTCAGAAATTCGTTGCACCGCATGCCGAAGTAGCGGGCCGCGTACTCCTCCTCGCTCAGATGGATGCCCGCTTCGCCGAGCGTTGCGAGGTAGGCGAGGGTGTTGGCGCGCCGCGTGTCGGCCAGCGTGCCGTCGAAGTCGAGCAGGATGAGTCGTATGCGGGTGTCGGAGCGGGGTATGTGCATCGTTCGGGAATTCGCTGTCGGGGGTGGGAGCCGTCAGTCGAAGGACTGCATGCCCGACTGTGCGATGCGCATGATGCGCTGGTACTCGGCCGGGGAGAGCTCCATGAAGAAGTAGTGAATCGGGTCGACGCGCATGCCGTTGTGGCGCACCTCGTAGTGGAGGTGGGGCGAGAGCGAGAGGCCCGTGTCGCCCGAAAGGGCGATGATGTCGCCGCGGCGCACCTGCTGCCCCTTCGAGACGTTGCTCTTCGACAGGTGACTGTACGAGGTGGTGTAGCCGTTGCCGTGGTCGATGACCACCGTGAGTCCCTGCGTCGAGTTGCGGCGCACGACGTCGCTTACGCGGCCGTCGGCCGTGGCGAAGACGCGCGACCCCTCGGGAATGGTGTAGTCGACGCCCTGGTGGGCCTGCAGCGTTTTGTAGAAGGGGTGGATGCGCATGCCGTAGGAGGCCGTCAGCAGCGAAAGCTGCTTGTTGATGACAGGCTGGATGGCCGGGATGTTGTTGCAGCCGCGGCCCGTCGAGTCGATGCGCTGCTGGAGCTCCAGATAGCTGTCGTTCAGCCGCGCGAGCTCCTGTTCCATGGCGTCGAGCCGGTCGCGGAATTCACGCTTGAGCTGCCGTGTGGGGCGGGTGAGCGTCTGCTCGTAGTCGAGGGCCTTCTCGTTGCTGCGCTCCGAACTGAAGTCATAGGGCGTCGATTCGAAGAGGATGCCGAAGACGTTGCGGTCGCGCTGCGCGACGTTGTCCAGCACGCTGCGCAGGGTGTCGTAACGTGCCGAAAGCGCCTCGTATTCGCTGCGCAGCCGGTCGGTCGAGTGCTTGAGCTCGTATTCGACCGGCGTGTCGAAGAAGAGCGAGAAACCGATGTAGTAGAGCACCGCCACGCCGGCCCATACGAACGTCTGGACCGTGAAGCGGATGATGTTCTGTTTGCGGCGCCGGCGCCGGCGAAGTCGTTCCAAATCCTTTTTTCCGGCCATGGCTATTCGAAGTTGGTTTCACGCATGGTCTCCTGGAGTCGGTCGTACTCCTCGGGAGTCATGTTGCGGTTGAAGTAATTGATGGGGTTGACGGGCTGCCCCTTGTGGATGACCTCGTAGTGGAGGTGCGGGGCGGTCGAGATGCCCGTGTTGCCCGTCTCGGCGATAATCTGGCCGCGCACGACGTGCTCGCCGGGCTTGACCAGCACACGGCTCAGATGGGCATAGCGCGTCTTGTAGCCGAAGGCGTGGTCGAGCAGCACCATGTGTCCGTAGCCGCCGTTGTAGCCGCTCTCCGTAGCGATTTCTACCACCGCATCGCCGGTGGCGTAGACGGGCGTTCCGCGGTCGCAGCCGAAGTCGACGCCCTTGTGGGGGCGTATGTATCCCAGTACGGGGTGGATACGGCGCAGATTGAATGCTCCGATATGGTTGTTGTGCAGTGACTTGCGGTCGATGGGCCAGATGGCCGGAATAGCGGCCGACATCTTCTCCTTGTCCTTCGACAGCGCCTGCAGCTCGTCGAGCGAAACCGATTCGGCATAGAGCGTACGGGCCAGGCGGTCGAGGTTCATCCAGGTGCCGACCATCAGCGGTGCATAGTCGTCGTCGGCCATCGAGGCGTATTTCGATGCGGGGTAGGGTTCGGCGATGCCTTCGATGGCGAGCGTGTCGGTGGCGAAGAGCGAACGGTAGACGTAGTTGTCGCGCTCGCGGATTTCGTCCACCTGGCGCTGGGCCGAACGGATGCGGTCCTGCAGAATCCGGTAACGGAGTTCCAGCCGGCGGTTCTCGCTCATGATGCGGTACATCTTGGGCGTGTAGAAGAAGTAGGCGAAGAGCACGTTGGCAATCGACACGAGGATGAATCCGATGAGCGCCTTGCGCAGCAGCCGGTAGGTCCGTAGGCGGAAGGGGGCCGTCACCACCTCGCGCGTGAGGACCTGCGCCTCGTGCGTCAGGGCTTCGGTATCGAATATCTGCTCTTTTCGTGCCATGGCCTAAAAAACTGGGTCGCGATGGCGCAAATTTAGGTGAAAATGCGTAATTTTGCAACCCGATACGGATAACGGTCGCACCCCGGCGGAAAGTGTGCCGCGAGGCAAATAAAATCGCCGGACGGAGGCCTCCGGAGCGGTATCGGACCCGTCGGCCGCATTGCGGCAGGGTGGTCGGCAGCCCCGTTGCGGGGCCTTCCCACGGCGGACCTCCGCCCGGCGGGAGGGTGCTCCGGCCGCCGTTTTGTTTTTGGATAATATCGGATAAACGTACAATATGGAATCGAACAAAATCCGCCAGGCATTTCTGGACTTCTTCGCAAGCAAGGGTCACGCCATCGTGCCTTCGGCGCCCATGGTCGTCAAGAACGACCCCACACTCATGTTCACCAATGCGGGCATGAACCAGTTCAAGGACATCTTCCTGGGCAATGCCCCCCGCAAGTATCCCCGTGCGGCCGATACGCAGAAGTGTCTGCGCGTGTCGGGCAAGCACAACGACCTGGAGGAGGTAGGACACGACACCTACCACCACACCATGTTCGAGATGCTGGGCAACTGGTCCTACGGCGACTACTTCAAGAAGGAGGCGATTGCCTGGGCGTGGGAGCTGCTGCACGACGTCTACCGGCTGCCCGCCGAGCGGATGTATGCCACCGTTTTCGAAGGCTCGGAGGAGGACGGCGTGCCGTTCGACCAGGAGGCCTACGACTACTGGCGCCGGTTCCTGCCCGAGGACCACATCATCCGCGGCAACAAGCACGACAACTTCTGGGAGATGGGCGAAACCGGCCCCTGCGGCCCCTGTTCGGAGATTCACTTCGACCTGCGTGACGAAGCGGAGATTGCCGCCAAACCCGGCCGCGAGATGGTCAATGCCGGCCATCCGCAGGTCATCGAAATCTGGAACCTCGTCTTCATGCAGTTCAACCGCAAGGCCAACGGCTCGCTCGAACCGCTGCCGGCGCGCAACGTCGATACGGGCATGGGCTTCGAGCGCCTCTGCATGATTCTCCAGGGCAAGAAGTCGAACTACGATACGGATGTCTTCCAGCCGACCATCCAGCGCATCTCGGCCCTCTCGGGCAAGCGCTACGGCGAGAACGAGCAGTGCGACGTGGCCATGCGCGTCATGGCGGACCACCTGCGCGCCATCGCCTTCTCGATTGCCGACGGACAGCTCCCCTCGAACGTCAAGGCGGGATATGTCATCCGCCGCATCCTGCGCCGTGCCGTACGCTACGGCTATACCTACCTGGGCTTTACCGAGCCGACACTCTGCAAGCTCGTCGCCGGTCTGGTGGAGCAGATGGGCGGCCAGTTCCCCGAACTGAAGGCGCAGCAGGCCCTCATCGAGAAGGTTATCGAGGAGGAGGAGTCGTCGTTCCTGCGCACGCTGGCCACGGGCATCAACCTGCTCGACGGCGTGATTGCACGCGTCAAGGCCGAGGGTACCTCCCGCATCTCGGGCAAGGATGCCTTCGTGCTCTACGATACGTTCGGCTTCCCGATTGACCTCACGGAGCTCATCGCCCGCGAACAGGGCGTCGAGGTCGACCTCGAGGACTTCGACAAGGAGCTGCAGGCCCAGAAGGCCCGCTCGCGCAACGCCGCGGCGGTCGATACCGACGACTGGGTCGAGCTCTTCCCGCTGAAGGAGAGCATCTTCACGGGCTACGATACGCTTGTCGAGCAGGTGCGCATCGCGCGCTACCGCCGTGTGACCTCGAAGGGCCGCACGACCTACCAGCTGGTCTTCGACCGCACCCCGTTCTACGGCAACTCGGGCGGCCAGATTGGCGACGTGGGCTACATCCGGTCGGGCGACGAGCAGGTGGCTGTCGTGGCTACCGAGAAGGAGAACGGCCTGATTATCCACATCGTCGAGCATCTCCCGTCGGACCCCTCGGCCGAATTCACCGCGGTGGTCGATGCCGAAAAGCGTCAGAATGCCGCCAACAACCATACGGCCACCCACCTGCTGCACGCCGCGCTGCGCGAGGTGCTGGGCAAGCACGTCGAGCAGAAGGGCTCGATGGTGACCCCCGAGGCGCTGCGCTTCGACTTCTCGCACTTCCAGAAGGTGACCCCCGAGGCGCTGCGCCGCGTCGAGCAGCTGGTCAACCGCTCGGTGCGAGCCAACTATCCGCTCGAGGAGAACCGCAATGCCACGAAGGAGGAGGCCGAGCGCTGCGGAGCGATGATGCTCTTCGGCGAAAAGTACGGCGACCGCGTCCGCATGGTGAAGTTCGGCCCCTCGGTCGAGCTCTGCGGCGGTACGCATACCAGCGCCACGGGTAACATCGGCGTCTTCAAGATTGTCAACGAAAGCGCCATCTCGGCCGGCGTCCGCCGCATCGAGGCGGTGACGGGCGAGGCTGCCGAGCAGCTCTTCTATGCCGCCGAGGATACGCTCCGCACGGTGGGCGAGCAGCTCCACAATTCGCAGGTGCTCCAGGCCGTCCGCAAGATGGTCGAGAGCAACGAGGCGCTCTCGAAGGAGGTCGAGTCGATGCGCCGCGAGCAGGTGGCCCAGTGGGCCGAGAAGGTTCTCGCCTCGACGCCCGAGCGCGACGGCGTGCAGCTGATTGCCGTACAGCTGGAGCGTCCGGCCGACTTCGTCAAGGATTTGGCCTACGCCATGCGCCAGCGCGCGCCGAAGCTGGTCTTTGTCGTGGGTACGGTCGCAGGCGGCAAGCCGACGCTGACGGTCATGCTGGGCGAGGAGATTGCCGCACGCGGCGTCAATGCCGGTGCCGTGGTTCGCGAAGCCGCCAAGTTGATGCAGGGCGGCGGTGGCGGCCAGCCCTTCTTCGCTACGGCCGGCGGCAAGAACCCCGACGGCCTGCAGGCCGCCATGGACAAGGCCGTCGAGCTGATTGGCGCTGCGCTCCGATAGGGCGGGGCGTTGCGGGACGGCGCGCTTTTTGACGTATTGTCCCGAGAGATGTTCCGCCGCGCGGAGCCTGCCGGGGTCTGCCGCAGCCTGACAAAACGGCAGCGGGGAGTGACAGCAGGGCGGATAAGGCGATGCCTTTGGCCTGCGTGCCGGAACACCGGGAACGGAATAGAGAAAACGAAGCAAAAACCTACAATTATGGCAAACAAAGTTCTTTTGATGATTCTCGATGGCTGGGGAAACGGCCATCATGACAAGGCGGATGTCATCTCGACGGTGCATCCCGCATACATTTCGGCCATGACCGAGCACTATCCCCACGCCGAGCTGCGCACCGACGGCGAGAACGTCGGTCTGCCCGACGGCCAGATGGGTAACTCGGAGGTGGGCCACCTCAACATCGGTGCCGGCCGCGTGGTCTATCAGGACCTCGTGAAAATCAACCGCGCCTGCGCCGACAACTCCATCATGCAGAACCCCGAGGTGAAGGCCGCCTTCGAATACGCCAAGGAGCACGGCGTCGGCATGCACTTCATGGGTCTGACTTCGGACGGCGGCGTGCACTCGTCGCTCGACCACCTCTTCAAGCTTTGCGACATCGCCGCCGAGTACGGTCTCGAGAAGACCTTCGTGCACTGCTTCATGGACGGCCGCGATACCGACCCGCACAGCGGCAAGGGCTTCATCGCGCAGCTCGAGCAGCATCTGGCCGCCACGACCGGCAAGATTGCCACCGTCATCGGCCGCTACTACGCCATGGACCGCGACAAGCGCTGGGAGCGTGTGAAGATTGCCTACGACGCACTGGTGAACGGCATCGGCGAGCACTCGTCCGACATGGTCGAGGCGATGCAGAAGTCCTATGACGAGGGTGTGACCGACGAGTTCGTCAAGCCCTTTGTCCGCATCGACGAGAACGGCCAGCCTGTCGGCATGATTCAGCCCAACGATGTGGTGATTTTCTTCAACTACCGCAACGACCGCGCCAAGGAGCTGACCATCGTCCTCACGCAGCAGGACATGCCCGAGGCCGGCATGCACACCATGCCGCTCTACTACTGCTGCATGACCCCCTACGACGCCAAGTTCACGGGCCTGCACATCCTCTTCGACAAGGAGAACGTGCCCGACACCATCGGCGAGTGGGTCTCGAAGCAGGGCCTCAAGCAGCTGCGCATCGCCGAGACGGAGAAGTATGCCCACGTGACCTTCTTCCTCAACGGCGGCCGCGAGGACAAGTTCGAGGGCGAGGAGCGTATCCTGGTCGCTTCTCCCAAGGTGGCTACCTATGACCTGCAGCCCGAGATGTCGGCTCCGGAGGTTGCCGACAAGCTGGTGGCGGCTCTGGGCGAGCGCAAGTTCGACTTCATCTGCCTGAACTTCGCCAACGGCGACATGGTGGGCCACACGGGCGTCTACGACGCGATTGTGAAGGCCGTAAAGGCCGTTGACGGCTGCGTCGAGAAGGTGGTCGAGGCTGCCAAGGCCAACGGCTACGAGGTGGTGATGATTGCCGACCACGGCAATGCCGACAACGCCGTCAATCCCGATGGTACGCCCAACACGGCGCACTCGCTCAACCCGGTGCCCATCGTGGTGGTTTCGGACCGCGTGAAGTCGGTGCACAACGGCATTCTGGCCGACGTGGCTCCCACGGTGCTCAAGCTGATGGGTCTTGAGCAGCCCGCCGAAATGACCGGCAAGGCGCTCGTCGAGATGAAGTAGCACGCACGGTTTACCGCCGGGCGGATTCGGTTCCGTCCGCGACGCCCCGCCGCACAACAGCGGCGGGGCGTCTTTGTTTCCGGCGGCGGGGTGGGTGGCGCGGCGCGGGGTGGGGCGCCTCCATCCTCTCGAAGCGCCTCCGTCCCCGCTGGTGCCTCCGTTTCCGGTGCGTAGAGGCCATGCGGGCGGGATGCTGCGACAGGAAAAAACCCGAAGCATCGTTCGATGCTTCGGGTTTCTTTGTTTCGGAACATTCGTCATCCGGACCGCCGGCGGGCATCGGGGCGGAATTTTTTTATTTTTTTTTCCCCCCCCCTCCGGCAGTGTGAGGCGGCGATACGGGAAACCCCGGAGAATCCTGAGATTCTCCGGGGCTTCCCGGTTACGTCGGCTGGCGTTTGCCGGCCGGACTTGTGGTTGTTAATAGATTTCGGGCGTTCCGGTCCACGTGCCCTTGAAGTGCTTGGGCTCCTGCTGTCCGTCGAGGAAGTCGAAGGTTACGGTATAGGTGCCGTCGTCGTTCTTCGTGATTTCGACCTCGCCGTCGGATGCTCCGGCAGCCCAGCGTACGGCGCCATCTTCGTAGTACTTGAAGTAGGTTCCCGTGCCGAATCCGTCTACGCCGCTCGACATGTTGAAGGTACCCTTCCGGGCCGTGCCTACTTCGTTGCTTTCGCTAATCTTGTATACGCCGGGTGCGGGTCCCTCGGTCTCATCCAGGTCGCATACGACCTCGATGGTCAGCTGGTCGGAGGTATATTGCCAGTTCTCGTTGTACTGCTTGAACTGGAACTGCCAGGTGTAGGCTCCCGAGACCGTGTATTTGCTGCCGAATGCCTGAACCTTGATGTTCGGGGCGTCGAACGACATCTCGTGGTCTTCCGTAAGGTCCCATTCGTTCTTCTCGACGACCTTTGGAGCATCCTGTACGACGATGGGGCCCGTGTAGCTGCCCGTAAATTTCTTGCCCTTGTCGGTCGTCAGGTCGTAGGTCAGCGTATAGTTGTCGCCGTTCTTCTCAATCTCGACCGTGCCAGACTGGGCCAGACCCACCTGGATGGCCGATGAACTGTTCGGGTCGTAATAATAACTTATGGTTGTTCCGGTCGGGAAGGGTGCGTTCATGAAGTTGACGCAACCGCCTGCAAGGAAGGTGTAGTCCGAGGCATTTTCGTCGTTGGTGATGGTGAAGGTGCCGGGGATGAGGTTGCCGTCGTTGTCGAATTCGCCGCGGCCTACGAAAATTACAACGCTTGCGGGCGGAATCAGCCAGCCTGCGTTGTCAATCTTCTCATAGAGCGTAATGTTCAGATTGGCGTTTCGCCCTTCATTCATCTCCTCCAGATACCACGAGTAGACGCTGGTCATGGTTGTGTTCATGTCCTGTTCCAGCCACTCGATGCTCTTGTTGTAATAGGAGTAGATGCCTTCGTAGACGGTGTGGAAGGTGGTACCCTCGGTCGTGGTCATCTCGATTTCGATTCGGGGTTTGGTCTCGGCGTTCGTCACGGTCATGATACCCTCCTTGATGGTGAGTTTCTGATTTTGGTAGACGATGTAGCTGATATCATTACCAAGTATGGTGTATTCCGTATATTTGTCGGTTTCGGAGGTCAGCGTATAGGTGCCGTCGGCTATCTGTTCCTCAAGCGGCGTATTGAGTCGAAGGATGTAATAGGTACCCTCGCTGTCGGTATAACCGGCTTCCGTAACGGGTTTGTCGCTGATGTTCACGTAATACGTATAGACATCCTCATTCGCCAGATAGGCGTCTCCGAAATAGATTCCTTCGCAAATGGAAGAGACCGTATCCACGTCGTATTCCACGGTCGGTTCGGGGTCGGGGCCGGGGTTGGGCTCGTCGGTGTTGTCATCCTTGCACGACTGCAAGGCAACGGCTGCGAACAGCGCGATGGCAAGAGTCAGATACTTTTTCATAACATCGGGAATTAATAGGTTTGCATACCAAAAGTAGGCAAAGCGGAATAGAAAAACATTGACATAGTTCAAACTTTGCTTTTTTTCGCTTTTTTTTGGTTAAATTTGTCTCGAAAAGAGTTTCCTCCCATGGAAGAACTGATTGACTTGATTATGCGCGAAGGCGATTTCCACCCCTCGGAGGTGGTTGTCCGCAAGCTGCTCTCGCTGGGCGAGGAAGTTCACTTTGCGCCCAAAAAGGCTGTCATCGAGTACGGCCGGATCAACCGCAATGTCTATATCGTCAAGGAAGGCATCCTGCGGGTGGTCTACTTCGAGAAGGATAAGGAGGAGACCTACGGCTTTGCTTCGCCGGGGACGATTTTCCTTTCGCCCCACTCCTATTATATGAACCAGCCCGCCGTCATGCAGTTCGAGACCTGCAGGAAGGGGTGCACATGCATTATGGTTCCCAAAGTGAAGTTCGAGCAGCTGCTCGTCGAATCGCACGAGTTCGCCCGCTGGATGTTCGACCTGGCGATGGGACAGTTCTATACGTCGGAAAAGAAACTGAAATACATCAAGGGCGACGCCCGCGAGCGGATTATCGCCGTGCTGAAGTACCGGCCCGAGATTCTCGAGGTGGTCTCGTCGCGGATTCTGGCGTCGTATATCGGCGTGACCGAGGCCTACCTGTGCCGCATCAAGAAGGAAATCCGCGAAGGCGGCGGGGAAAAGTAATCGGTGCGTCCCGTTCCGCACGGAGAGGCTGTCGGGGCTGTGGCTCATGCCTCAGTATCTCGTGTTAATGGGCCTTGTGCATCGTGTCGGGTATCGGAAAAAGGGCCCTCAGCTGCAGCTGAGGGCCCTTTCTGGGTTGTATCCGGATTTTGTCAGAGCGAGTCGATGACCGAATCCACCTCGGAGGGGAGCAGACGCAGCGCGTGCCCCATCATGTAGTTGACCTGGGCTGCACTCGAGGCGATGAATTCTACGCCGAACTGGAAGACATTCTCCCCGTTGTTCTCGTAGGCCGTATATTTGCAGACGTATTTGTTGCGGTTGAGGTCGTTGGCCATCGCGATGAGCTTGTCGAGCGGCTGGTCCGTTGCGAACTGCACGCGGACCTCGACGTAGGAGTGTCCCATGCCGCTGTCGCGGGTGATGGCGTAGTAGGTATATCCCTGCACTTTGAACATGACGTCGCCGTCCTCGTCGTACGAGGGGGCGTAACCTTCGTTGCGCAGGTAGGACATGACGTCCGATTTCACGTTCTGTGCCCGGAGCGTTCCGGCCGCACAGAAGAGCATGAGCAGAAGCAGAGTTAATTTCTTCATGGCATTTGGTTTTAGGTCTTTCCAGTGATGCGGATGGTCGGGATGAAAACCGGACGGAGACAGGTTTCGTACCGGAACCAACCGATTGTTTGCTTATTCAAAGATAGCGAAAAAATCGTTCGTTGTTCAATAAAGTTCGATGAATTCGTACGAATTGCCCACGGCTGCCAGATAGCGCAGGAACTCGTCGCGCGTGATGACCACCGTCGCCCGGTTGTCGTTGGGGTGGAACGAGTAGGAGTCGTAGCGCTCGAGGTTGCGGTCGAGGAAGAGGTGCACGTGGTGCTCCGCATCGTTGATGAGCCCGAAGGGCGAGACCGAGCCGGGCCGCAGGCCGAGCCACCGCTCCATGCGCTGCTCCGAGGCGAAGGAGAGCTTGCCCTGCCGCAGCCGGTGCTCCAGGTCGTGGATGGCCAGACTCTGCTCGCAGTCGAACGAGACCAGGTAGTGGCGGTTGCCCTTGTGGTTGCGGAAGAAGAGGTTCTTGCAGTGCTTCGAACCGTCGTCGTGCCAGTATTGGCGGGCGATGTCGATGGTCGGCGCCTCGGGGTGTTCGTACCAGGTGTAGCGGATGCCGTGGGCGTCGAGGTAGTCGAAAACCCGCTGCCGGCGGGCGTCTGGAGTGAGTTCCATGGACCTGGACTATTGGCGGTTGCAGTATTCGGTGATGTTGCGCTCGATACAGCCGACGAGCACCTCGACCGCCTCGGCGGGCGACCAGGCGTTGTGGGGCGAGAGCAGGATGCGGTCCTGTGCGGCGAGGTGCGTCAGCGGGTTGTCGGCCGCGACGGGCTCCTGCGTGAAGACGTCGAGCGCCGCGCCGGCGATGCTGCCCCGGTCGAGCGCCGTGGCCAGCGCCGCCTCGTCGACGATGCCGCCGCGCGCCACGTTGATGAGGATGGCCGACCGTTTCATGATTTCGAGCTCGGGCGCGCCGATGAGGTTGCGCGTGCGGTCGTTGAGCGGACAGTGGATGGAGACTACGTCGGCCCAGCTCAGCAGCTCGGCCAGCGAGAGGGCGGGGTAGCGCTCCTCGCGTGCGACGCCCGAGGTGGAGGTGTAGCGCACCTCGCATCCGAAGGCCTCGGCCAGCCGCGCCACCTCGTGGCCGATGGCACCCAGCCCGACGATGCCCCAGCGCGAGCCGTGCAGCTGGTGGTTGGGCAGGGCGAAGTGGAACTGCCGGCCCGACGAGGCGTAGGCGCCGCTCTTGACGTAGCGGTCGTAGTAGACGCTGTGGCGCAGCAGCGCGATGGCGGCTCCGAGCGTCGTCTCGGCCACCGAGTGGGTCGAGTAGCCGGCCGCGTTGCGCACCTCGATGCCCAGCTCGGCCGCCGCCTCGAGGTCGATGTTGTTCATCCCCGTCGCGGCGACGCAGATGAGCCGGAGCGAGGGCAGCGCGCGCATCGTTTCGCGGTCGAGCACCACCTTGTTGGTGATGACAATCTCGGCCGTGCGGCAGCGTTCCGCAACCTCTTCGCGCGAGGTGTTTTCGTAGCCCGTATAGTTGCCCGATGCCTTGAGGCGGCTCAGGTCGGCGCCGCCCAGCGTGTATTCGTCGAGGAATACGATTTCAGGTTTTTTCATGTCTTGTATAGCTTTGTAAATCAATTGTTTCTGTTTCGCGCCCTTTGCTGGGCCGCCGGCGTTGCCTCCCGCGTTCGGGCCTCCTCCCTCGACGCGCATTTCACGTTCCGGGAAATTCCCCGGAACGCTGCGTCTGCGCCCCGGCGTCAGGGTATGGGCTCGCCCGCCAGGTCGCGGATGACCACCGAGGCGCAGCCGATGCCGAAGAGCGCCGGAAGGTAGGAGATGGTCCCGACGTTCGACTTCTTGTTCTGCTCCTCGCAGAGAATCATCGCCCCCTCGTGCATCGGTTCGGCCGAGAAGACGGCCCGGAATCCGCTCCGGATGCCGAGCTTGTGGAGCCGCTTGCGCAGCATGTGGGCCAGCGGGCAGTGGTGCGTCCGGCCGATGTCCGTAATCTCTATGCGCGTGGGGTCCGTCTTGGCGCCGGCGCCCATCGAGCTGACGAGCGGAAGATGGCGGTCGAGTGCCCCCTTGATGAGGGCCAGTTTGGGCGAGAGGGTGTCGATGGCATCGACGACATAGTCGTATGGGGCGGCGTCGAGCAGCGTGTAGGTCTCCTCGTCGCGGATGTAGCGGTTGACCACCGTCAGTTCGATGTCGGGATTGATGTCGCGCAGCCGTTCGGCCAGCACCTCGGCCTTCTGGCGGCCGACGGTCGAATGGAGCGCCACGAGCTGGCGGTTGATGTTCGACGGGGCCACCGCGTCGGCATCGGCTATGGTCATGCGGCCCACGCCTGCGCGTGCTATCATCTCTGCGGCATAGGCCCCCACGCCACCCAGTCCCACCACGAGGACGTGGGCTCCGCGGAGCCGTTCCACCTTCTCGGTCCCTAAAAGCAATTCGGTGCGTTCCAGCCAGTTGTCGTTGGTCATGTCGGTTTGAAAATGCGTTTGTAGTTCTCCCATGCGGCCTCGCGCAGCGTCTCGACGCTCACCCCCTTCGCCTCGGCCACCCGTGCGTAGATTTGTTCGACGTGCGTCGGACTCTCGTCGGTCTCGACGAAGAGTTGCCCGAGCGGGGTCACGCGCAGCGCCTCCACCGTGCGGGGCGATGAGAAGGTCCGCTCGCCGAACGAGAGGCAGAAGCCACGGTCGAGCGCCTGCCGCGCCTGTTGCGGCGAGCCGACGAAGCCGTGGAAGATGACCGCCCGGAGAAGCCGGTGGGCGGCGAGCTCCCTCATCGTCGGCTCGAAGGCCCTGACGCAGTGCAGCACCACGGGCATGCCGAGCTCTTCGGCCAGCGTCAGCTGTGCGCCGAAGAGCTCCATCTGCCGTTCGCGCGGAACGTCGCAGGCGAAATCGAGGCCGATTTCGCCGATGGCCTCGGCTCCGTCGAGCTCCGCGCGAAGGCCGTCGCACCTCCGTGTCGCGGCCTCCCACGGGTGAATGCCCGCCGTGCGCAGTTCGATGCCCCGGCCAGTGAAACGGTGCGTGTGGATGTTGACCCATGGAGTTGTCATGCAGGCAAATTTACGGATTTCCGAGCGAAATTATGGATTTATAAGTTAATTTAAAAAATATTGTGCTCCGGATGGGAATTTGTCGGAAAAAAATCGTATTTTCGCACGCGAATTAGTGTGTTAGCCAACTAACAACGCAAGCGGAAACCCATAAACATTCCAAATAACAATCAAAATCTTTAATCAATGTCGAAAATCATTACACTACGCAAGGGTCTCGACATCAATCTTCAGGGCAAGGCTCAGGAGACGTTGGCGGAAGCGCCTCGTTCTTCGGAATATGCCGTGTCGCCCCTCGATTTCGAGGGCGTGACGCCCAAGCTGTTGGTTAAGGTGGGTGACAAGGTGAAGGCCGGAACGCCGTTGTTCTTCAACAAGTACAACGAGCGCATTCTCTTCACGTCGCCCGTCAGCGGTACGGTAACCGCCATCAACCGCGGCGAGAAGCGCAAGGTGCTCAACGTGACGGTTGCGGCCGATGCCCAGCCGGCCTACGAGGAGTTCGCACGGCTCGAGCCGGCGAAGGCTTCGCGCGAGGAGATTGTCGAGCTGCTGCTCAAGTCGGGCCTCTGGCCGATGCTCGTGCAGCGTCCCTACGGCATCATCGCCGACCCGAACGACGTACCGAAGGCGGTCTTCATCTCCGCATTCGATTCCGCGCCGCTGGCTCCCGACTACAACTTCGTGCTGCAGGGCGAGCAGAAGAACCTGCAGACGGGTATCGAGGTGATGCGTCGCCTGACCTCGGGTGCGGTGCACCTTTCGATGCGTGCCGGCGCCGAGGGCATGATGCCGTCGCTGCGCAATGTCGAACAGCACACCTTCGCGGGCAAGCACCCCGTGGGCAACGTGGGTGTCCAGATTCACCACATCGACCCCATCAACAAGGGCGAGGTGGCCTGGACGGTCAACATCCAGGACCTGGCCATCATCGGCCGCCTGTTCAACGAGGGTCGCGTCGACATGACCAAGGTCATTGCCGTGGCCGGTTCGGAGGTTGCCGCACCGCACTACGTACGGATTGTCTCGGGCGCGAGCGTCGAGTCGATTCTCGGCAACAACATCAAGCCTCAGAAGGAGGGTGACAGCGTCCGCATCATCTCGGGCAACGTGCTGACGGGTGCGAAGGTCGCCGCCGACGGTTTCATCGGCTTCTATGCCAACATGCTCACGGTGATTCCCGAGGGCGACAAGTACGAACTGCTGGGCTGGGCAATGCCCCGCTGCAAGAAGTTCTCGGTTTCGCGCGCCTACTTCTCGTGGCTCTGCCCGAAGAAGTCCTACCGGCTCGATACGAACCTCAACGGCGGCGAGCGTCCCTTCGTGGTGACGGGCCTCTACGAGCAGTATCTGCCCATGGACATCTACCCGATGTACCTGCTGAAGGCCTGCCTGGCCGGCGACATCGAGAAGATGGAGAATCTGGGCATCTACGAGGTGGTGGAGGAGGATTTCGCCCTCTGCGAATTCGTCGACCCCTCGAAAATCGAGATTCAGCAGATTATCCGCGACGGTATTAACTTAATGATTAAGGAGGCTTAACGATGGGACTGCGTAAATTCATGGACAACATCAAGCCCACCTTTACCAAGGGTGGTAAACTGGGCTTCCTCGAATCGACATTCGATGCGTTCGAGACCTTCCTCTTCGTGCCCAATACGACCACGAAGAAGGGTGCGCACATCCGCGACTGCAACGATATGAAACGTACGATGATTGTAGTGGTCGTGGCTTTGCTGCCCGCATTCCTCTTCGGTTGCTTCAACACGGGTATCCAGGTCGGCCTGACGGGCTTCACGGCCTTCTTCTACGGTCTGGTGCGTGTGCTGCCGATGGTCTGCGTCTCCTACATCGTCGGTCTGGGCATCGAGTTCGCCTTCGCCCAGGCCCGCGGCCACGAGGTCAACGAGGGCTTCCTCGTTTCGGGTCTGCTCATCCCGATGATTATGCCGGTGAGCACGCCGCTCTGGATGGTCGCTCTGGCAACGGCCTTTGCCGTGGTCTTCGGCAAGGAGGTCTTCGGCGGTACGGGTATGAACGTCTTCAACCCCGCCCTGCTGGCCCGCGCCTTCGCATTCTTTGCCTATACGCCCTCGATGTCGGGCGAGACGGTCTGGTATTCCGACTGGACGATGATGGGCGCTCAGGTCGACGGCATCACGGGTGCCACGGCGCTCGAGCAGCTCGGTTCCACCGGTACGATGGCCTACTCGCCGCTCGATGCCTTCCTGGGCTTCATCCCCGGTTCGTTCGGTGAGACCTCGACGCTGGCCATTCTCATCGGCGGCGCGATTCTGCTCCTGACGGGCATCGCTTCGTGGCGTACGATGCTCTCGGTATTTGTCGGCGGTCTGGCTATGGGCTACCTCTTCCAGGCTATCGGCCTGACGGAGTATCCCGCATGGTGGCACCTGATTGTCGGCGGTTTCGCATTCGGTGCGGTCTTCATGGCCACCGACCCCGTGACCTCGGCCCAGACCAACAAGGGCAAGTACATCGTCGGCTTCCTGACGGGTGCCCTGGCCGTGCTCATCCGCGTGGTCAACCCGGCATACCCCGAGGGCATGATGCTTTCGATTCTCTTCATGAACGCGCTGGCTCCGCTGGTGGACTACTTCGTGGTCGAGGCGAACATCTCGCGCAGAAACAAACGTGTTAAACTGGCAAAATAGGGAGTAGAATGGCAACGAAAAAATTCAAATGCAATGTTTGCGGCTATATCCATGAAGGTGCGGCCGCTCCCGAAAAGTGCCCCGTCTGCGGCGTTCCCGCGTCGGAATTCACTCTTCTGAAGAAGAAGGGACTGTTCAGCGATACGAACAGCAACGCCTATATCATCATGTATTCGACCGTGATGGTCGTCGTTGTGGCCATCCTGCTGGCTGTCGCTGCGCTGTCGCTGCAGCAGCGCCAGTACGAGAACGTGCTGGGCGAGAAAAAGCAGTCGATTCTCATGTCGCTGTCGGCTCAGGACCAGAACTACGACGAGTTCATCGACGCATATGTCATCGACGCCGAGGGCAACCGCATCGAAGGCGAGGATGTCTTCGCGCTGCTCAACGACCTGAAGGGCGCCTTTGCCGCCGGCAAGTATCCGGTCTTCGAGGCCAAGGACGGCCGCGTGGTACTGCCCGTCTACGGTGCCGGTCTGTGGGGCCCGATTTGGGGCTATGTGGCACTCCAGAAGGACATGAATACGATTGCCGGCGTCGTCTTCTCGCATTCGGGCGAGACGCCGGGTCTGGGTGCCGAAATCGCCACGCCGAAGCACTGGGCCCAGTATGTCGGCAAGACGATTTTCGAAGGTAACCAGCTCGTTTCGGTGAAACTCCGCAAGGGCGGCGCCCAGAACCCCGCCCACGAGGTGGATGCCATCTCGGGCGGTACGAAGACTTCGGACGGTGTGACCAACATGCTCTTCGACAGCTTCTCGTACTATCTGCCGCTGCTCGAGGCCAAGAAGGCTGCCGCCGCGCAGCCGGCCGCCGCAGAGGAAGTGTCTAACGATGAAAATGTAGAAAACAATGAGTAAGAACGAAAAAGAGCCTTTGTTTTCGGCCAAGAACATGAAGTATCTGACCGGCCCGTTCTCGGCGAACAACCCGGTCATCGTGCAGATCCTCGGCATCTGCTCGGCTCTGGCCGTCACCGTGCAGCTCAAGCCGGCCATCGTCATGGCACTGTCGGTGACGGTGGTGACCGCCTTCTCGAACCTGGTGATGTCGCTGCTGCGCAACGGCGTTCCGGCCCGTATCCGCATCATCGTCCAGCTGGTGGTCATCGCCGCGCTGGTGATTCTGGTGGACCAGGTGCTCAAGGCCTTCGTCTACGACGTCTCCAAGCAGCTGTCGGTCTACGTGGGTCTGATTATCACCAACTGTATCGTCATGGGCCGTGTCGAGGCCTTCGCGCTGGCCAACAAGCCGTGGCCTTCGTTCCTCGACGGTATCGGCAACGGTCTGGGTTACGGTATGATTCTGGTCATCGTGGCCTTCTTCCGCGAACTGCTCGGTTCGGGCAGCCTGCTGGGCTACCGCATCATCCCCGAGAGCTGGTATGCGGCCAACGGCGGCTGGTACTCGAACTGCGGTCTGATGCTCTTCCCGCCCATGGCGCTGATTATCGTGGGCTGCATCATCTGGGTACACCGTTCGCGCAACAAGGATTTACAGGAAAAATAGGAAGATAACGTATGGAAACACTGAATATCTTTATCCGGTCGATTTTTATCGACAACATGGTCTTCGCCTTCTTCTTCGGCATGTGTTCCTACATCGCCGTGTCGAAGAGCGTCAAGACCGCACTGGGTCTCGGTGCCGCCGTTACCTTCGTGATGGTGATGACCGTTCCGCTGAACTATCTGCTCTATGAATACGTACTCAAGGCCAACGCACTGGTCGAGGGTGTCGATTTGAGCTTCCTCACCTTCATCGTCTTCATCGCCACCGTGGCCTCGTTCACGCAGCTGGTCGAGATGATTGTCGAGAAGTTCTCGCCGACGCTCTACAACCAGCTGGGTATCTTCCTGCCGCTGATTGCCGTGAACTGCGCCATCCTGGGCGGTTCGCTCTTCATGCAGCAGAAGGTCGACGGCGGCGAGCTCACCTCGTTCGTGCAGACCATCGCCTACGGACTGGGTTCGGGTCTGGGCTGGTGGCTGGCAATCGTCATGATGGCCGCCATCCGCGAGAAGACGACCTATTCGCACATTCCCGCAGCGCTGAAGGGTCCCGGTATCGCGTTCATCATCACCGGCCTGATGGGTATCGCCTTCATGATATTCTCGGGCATCCAGTTCTAACCTGTAAAAAGTGATTTAGAAAATGGAATTGACAATCATCATAGCAATCGTGGCCTTCCTTGTCATCACGCTCGTGCTGGTGGCAATCCTGCTCGTAGCGAAGGCGAAGCTGACGTCGTCGGGCGAAGTGACGATTGACATCAACGACGGCGAGAAGGTCATCAAGGCCGAGAGCGGCAACTCGCTGCTTTCGACGCTGGCCAACAACAAGGTGTTCCTGCCTTCGGCCTGCGGCGGCGGCGGTTCGTGCGGCATGTGCAAGTGCCAGGTTCTGGAGGGCGGCGGCGACATTCTGCCGACCGAGACGGGCTTCATCACGCGCAAGATGGCCAAGGACCACTGGCGTCTGGGCTGTCAGGTGAAGGTGAAGAACGACCTCAAAATCAAGGTTCCCGAAGCCGTTCTGGGCGTGAAGAAGTGGGAGTGCACCGTGGTGTCGAACCGCAACATCTCGACCTTCCTCAAGGAGTTCGTGGTGAAGCTGCCCGAGGGTGAGAACCTCAAGTTCCGCAGCGGCGGCTACATCCAGATTGACATCCCGAAGTACGATGCCATCAAGTTCTCGGACATGGATGTCGATGAGCGCTACCGCGCCGACTGGGACAAGATGAAGATGTGGGATCTGGTGACCACGAACCCCGAGCCGACGTTCCGCGCCTACTCGATGGCCAACCACCCGGCCGAGGGCAACATCATCATGCTCAACATCCGTATCGCCACGCCTCCGTTCGACCGTGCGACGGGTTCGTTCATGAAGGTGAACCCCGGTATCTGCTCCTCGTACATCTTCTCGCGCAAACCGGGCGACAAGGTGACCATCTCGGGCCCCTACGGCGAGTTCTTCCTGCCGGACAACCTGCCCGACACGCAGGAGCTCATCTTCATCGGCGGCGGTGCCGGTATGGCGCCCATGCGCAGCCACATCATGCACCTGTTCAAGACCGAGAAGACGAAGCGTCCGGTATCGTTCTGGTATGGTGCCCGCGCCATGAAGGAGGCTCCCTACCTGCACGAGTTCCACGAAATCGAGGAGGAGTTCCCCAACTTCAAGTTCAACCTGGCGCTCGACCGTCCCGACCCGGAGGCCGATGCCGCAGGGGTGAAGTACACGCCGGGATTCGTCCACAACGTGCTCTACGAGAACTACCTGAAGCACCATCAGGCGCCCGAGGACTGTATCTACCTCATGTGCGGACCCCCGATGATGATTTCGTCGGTGGTGAAGATGCTCGACTCGCTCGGCGTACCGCCCGAAAACATCCTCTACGACAACTTCGGTTCGTAGCGGACGTTCCGACAGACCCGGCAACGGGTCAAGCGAAAGGAAGACGGCTATCCGGTTTCGACCGGATGGCCGTCCCTTTTTTTGTGTGGCTGCCGGCTTGCGAAGGAATTTCGGAGCGGTGGAGGTTTCGAATCGATACCATGGAGTTATTTTTCGGAACAAAAATAGGCGAGCGGGGATGAACCTTCCGATTTTTTCTTAAATTTGTATTCGACCAATCCATAAATTTATATACCATTATGAACATTCCTTCGATTTTCTGGGCCGTACCCGCCGCCTCGGTCGTCGCGCTGGGTGTGGCATGGGCCTTCTACCGCGCCATGAAGCGCGAGGAGGAGGGTACGGAGCGCATGCGTGAAATCGCGGCGCACGTCCGCAAGGGTGCGATGGCCTATCTGCGTCAACAATACAAGGTCGTCGGCATCGTATTCGTCGTGCTGGCGCTCTTCTTCGCCTATCTGGCCTACGGCGCCGGCGTGCAGAACGGCTGGGTGCCCTTCGCCTTCCTTACGGGCGGCTTTTTCTCGGGCCTGGCCGGATTTTTCGGCATGAAGACCGCCACCTACGCCTCGGCCCGTACGGCTCACGCCGCACGGCAGTCGCTCGACCGCGGTCTGAAGGTGGCCTTCCGCAGCGGCGCCGTCATGGGCCTCGTCGTGGTGGGGCTCGGCCTGCTCGACATCTCGTTCTGGTATGTGGTGCTCGAATCGTTCGTCGACGTGGCGGGTCCCCAGAAGCTGGTGGTCATCACCACCACGATGCTCACCTTCGGCATGGGAGCCTCGACGCAGGCGCTCTTCGCGCGTGTCGGCGGCGGCATCTATACCAAGGCGGCCGACGTGGGCGCCGACCTGGTGGGCAAGGTCGAGGCCGGCATCCCGGAGGACGACCCGCGCAACCCGGCGACCATCGCCGACAACGTGGGTGACAACGTGGGCGACGTGGCCGGCATGGGCGCCGACCTCTACGAGAGCTACTGCGGCTCGATTCTGGCGACGGCGGCCCTCGGTGCCGCGGCTTTCGCCTCATCGGGCGGCGAGGCGATGCAGCTCAAGGCCGTGCTGGCCCCGATGCTGATTGCCGCCGTGGGCATCGTGCTCTCGATTGTCGGCATCTTCCTCGTCCGCACGAAGGAGGGCGCCACGATGCGCCAGCTGCTGCATTCGCTCGGCGTGGGCGTCAACTTCAGCTCGCTGCTGATTGCCGCAGCCACCTTCGGCATTCTCTACCTGCTGGGTGTCGAGAACTGGGTAGGGCTGTCGTTCTCGGTCATCACGGGTCTGGTGGCGGGCATCGTCATCGGCCAGGCGACCGAATACTACACCTCGCACTCCTACAAGCCGACGCAGAAGATTGCCGGCAGCGCGCAGACGGGTCCCGCAACGGTGATTATCGCGGGCGTGGGCGCCGGCATGATTTCGACGGCCATCCCCGTGGTGACCATCGGCGCGGCCATCATCGTGGCCTACCTCTGCGCCATCGGATTCGACATCCACCACATGCTCGAACCGCAGAACCTCTCGCTGGGCCTCTACGGCATCGGCATCGCGGCGGTGGGCATGCTCTCGACGCTCGGCATCACGCTGGCCACCGACGCCTACGGCCCGATTGCCGACAACGCCGGCGGCAACGCCGAGATGAGCGGCCTGGGTCCCGAGGTGCGCAAGCGTACCGACGCCCTCGACGCGCTGGGCAACACGACGGCCGCCACGGGCAAGGGCTTTGCCATCGGTTCGGCGGCCCTCACGGCGCTGGCGCTGCTGGCCTCCTACGTCGAGGAAATCCGCATCGGCATGCTCCACAACGGGCAGACGCTCATGGAGCTGTCGAACGGCGCGACGGTGCAGGTCGAAAGTGCCACGATGCTCGACTTCATGGATTATTACCACATCTCGCTGATGAACCCCTCGGTGCTCATCGGACTCTTCATCGGAGCGATGATGTCGTTCCTCTTCTGCGGCCTGACGATGAACGCCGTGGGCCGCGCGGCCGAGAGCATGGTGACCGAGGTGCGCCGCCAGTTCCGTGAAATCAAGGGCATCCTCACGGGCGAGGGGACGCCCGACTATGCGCGCTGCGTCGCCATCTCGACACGGGGCGCCCAGCGCGAGATGCTCTTCCCGAGTCTGCTGGCCATCGCCGTGCCGGTGGTCGTGGGTCTGGTCTTCGGCGTGGCGGGCGTCATGGGCCTGCTTGTCGGCGGCCTGAGTTCGGGCTTCGTGCTGGCGGTCTTCATGGCCAATGCCGGCGGAGCGTGGGACAACGCCAAGAAGATGATTGAGGAGGGCCACTTCGGCGGCAAGGGCTCCGACTGCCACAAGGCGACGGTCGTGGGCGACACGGTGGGCGACCCCTTCAAGGATACCTCGGGCCCGTCGCTCAACATTCTGGTCAAGCTCATGTCGATGGTGGCCATCGTCATGGCGGGCCTGACGGTGGCCTGGCACCTCTTCTAGCCTCTTCCGGCCGGGCGCCGCGGGCGAAGCCCCGGGTGCGGAGCCGCCCGGGCCTTCCGGCATCCTGCAACATGCGGAGGCGCAGCGCTTTGCCGCTGCGCCTCCGCCTTTTTTATGCCCGGAGGGTGCGGCAGCCGTGCGGCGGGCTCTTCCGCATCTCGCGGAAAAGTCCTATCTTTGTGCTCATGAAAAACATCGTATTCGACCTGGGCGGCGTCGTCTTCGCCCGCAACATAAGCCGCTGCACACAGGAGTTCATCGACTTCTTCTCCTTCGTCCGTTCGGAGCGGATGCCCCGCTTCTGGGAGGAGTACGACCGCGGCACCTCGACCTTCGACGAGGTGACCGAAACGCTTGCGCGGATGAACGGCTGCAGCCTCGACAAGTGCGCCTCCTACCTGCAGTACTCCATCGACCTGCAGGAGCCCGTGCGGCCGACCGAGGCGCTGATTCGTCGGCTGAAGCAGGCGGGCTACCGCCTCTACATCCTCTCGAACATGTCGCGCGAATTCATCGCCCGCCTGCGCACCTTCCCCGTCTACGGGCTCTTCGACGGCGAGGTGGTCTCCTGCGAGGAGGGGTGCGTGAAGCCCGAACCGCGGATTTACGAACTTCTGCTCCGGCGCTTCGGCCTCGACCCCGCCGAGACGCTCTTCATCGACGACCGCGGCATCAACCTCGAGGCAGCGTCCGCCTTCGGCATCCATACGCAGCGCTTCGACCCGAAGGACGCCGAAGGCTCGTGCCGTCTGCTCGCCGAGCGGCTGCTCGGCTGACGCGAAGCCGGGCCTTCGACGCGGGTGTGACAGCAGCGGGGTGTAAGGCACCGCCCTCGGCATCCGGCTCTTGCCCTCCCCATGCGCCCGCTTCTCTGCCGCAAGCCTCCGTTTGTCTTGTCCCGTATGCCCGGTTCGGCACGCTCCTTGCCCTTGGGGCGGCGTATGCGGAATTTTCGGGAACGATATGGGCGCTATGCGCTCTTTGCGCTGATTTTCGGACTGGGCGCTGCGATTTTCATCGAACTGACCCCCTTCCTGGGCGGTCTGATGGGTGCGGCGACCATCTACGTGCTGCTGCGCGGCCAGATGGTCTTCCTGACCGAACGCCACCGCTGGCGCCGCGGCACGGCGGCCGCCGTGCTGCTTGCCGAGGCCGTGCTCTGTTTCCTGGTTCCCATATCGCTCCTGGGGTGGATGCTCGTGGCCCGCATACAGCACCTTGCGGCCGACCCTCAGCAGCTGGTCCATGCCGTGAAGAGCCTCTCCGAACTGCTCTACGAGCGTACGGGCTACGACCTCTGGCAGGAACGCAACCTTTCGTCGCTCATCGCCATGCTCCCCAGAGTGGGGCAATACGTGGTGGGTGGAATCGTCGATTTCGCCGTCAACATCGTCGTGCTGCTCTTCGTGCTCTACTTCATGCTGACGGGCGGCCGTGCGATGGAGGCCTATGTCCGCGACCTGCTCCCCTTCGAGGGGGCGCAACGCGACGGCTTCGTACATGAAATGCATCTGATTGTGCGCTCGAATGCCATCGGCATCCTGCTGCTCGCCGTTGTCCAGGGCAGCGTGGCGCTGGCGGGGTATCTGCTTTTCGGCGTTCCGAATCCGCTCTTCTGGGGCGTGCTGACCTGCTTTGCGACGGTCATCCCGATTGTCGGCACGGCGCTGCTCTGGCTGCCGCTGGCCGCCTACCTGGCGCTGGCGGGCAACTGGGCCGCAGCCGTCGGACTGGCTGCCTACGGGACGCTCGTGGTAACCCACGTCGACAACCTCACGCGGCTGGTGCTGCAGCGGCGCATGGCCGACATCCATCCGCTGGTCACCGTCTTCGGCGTCTTCGTCGGACTGGCCCTCTTCGGCTTCATGGGTATCATCTTCGGCCCGCTCATGCTCTCGCTCTTCCTCTTCTGCCTCCATATCTTCAAGTGCCGCTACATCGACGGAGGCTCCGATATCCCAACCTCGGCCTGCGCTCGCGACTCCCGGGCATAATCCGCCGCGGCGGGCTCACGCGCCGCCCGGTCGGGCGGACCGTGTCGGTACTGCCGCGCTATTGCACCGCACGGCGGGCATCGCGGCGCTGCACGGCCTTCAGATAGAGCAGCAGCACGACGTTCATCACCAGCGCGTAGACGATGGCCGGAACGGCCATCGTCTCGTTGTTGAAAATCAGCGGCGACGAGGCTACGGCAATGGCCTGGGCGGCATTCTGCATGCCGACCTCGATGACGACGGTGCGGCTTCCCGCCCGGTCGAGGCCGAAGGCCCGCGCAAGCAGGCGTCCGGCAGCCATGGCCGCCAGAATCAGCAGCAGCGAGGCTGCCCCCAGCGTCGGGAGGTTCTCCAGAATCGTGTCGGCATACTGGATGAAGAAGAGGGCGGCCAGCAGCATCAGCGCCGGGAAGGCAATCCGTCCCAGCAGGGCGTGGAGCCTTTGCGCCCGCGCGGGAAAGCGGCGGCGAAAGAGTGCGCCGCAGGCCATCGGGAGCAGCAGCAGGACGATGTTCTGAACGAGCAGCCGCCCGACGGGCAGTTCGATGACCGCATCCGAGCGGAGCGCGACGAAGCGGGCGACCGCCTCCATGATGAGCGGAATGGTGACCAGCGTAACCAGGCTGCTGAGCGCCGTGAGCGTCACCGAGAGTGCCACGTCGCCCCGGGCCAGCATCGAAAAGACGTTCGACGAGCTGCCTCCGGGCGAGCAGGCGACGAGCATCAGCCCCATGAAGAAGAGCGCATCGAGGCGGAAGAGCAGCGCCACGCCGAAGGCGACGAGCGGCAGCACGACGAGTTGTCCCAATGCGCCGGCCGCCACCCCTCGGGGATGGCGCACGACGCCGGCGAAGGCCTTGCGGTCGAGTTCGAGGCCGAGCTGGAACATCAGCACCAGCAGAATCGGCAGTACAATCCAGACGGTGTTCATCGCAGTCGGGTTACGGAGCGGGGATAGCGCAGTACGATGGCCAGCAGTGCGCAGAAGCCCATGATGAAGGGGTAGTAGAGGTAGCGGATGATACCCAGCGGCGAGAGCCCGGTCAGCCCGGCCGCCATCAGCAGCTGGGCACCATAGGGGAGCAGCCCCTGGGTGAAGCACGAGAAGGTGTCGAGCAGGCTGGCGCTGCGGCGGCGGTCGATGCCGAAGCGGTCGGCGATTTTGCGGGCGATGGGGCCCACGGTGAGGATGGCGATGGTGTTGTTGGCCGTGCAGATGTTGGCCATGCAGACCAGTCCCGCGATGGAGGCCTCGGCGCCGCGCCGGCCGCGGATGCGGCGGGTCATGCAGCCGATGAGGTAGTCGATGCCGCCGTTGAAGCGGAGCATTTCGAGCAGCCCTCCGGCCATCATCGTGATGATGATGAGCTCACCCATGCCGGTGATGCCGCGCCCCATGTCGCCGCACCAGTCGAGTGCCGAGAAGCTGCCGGTGGCCATGCCGATGGCTCCCGATGCGAGAATGCCCAGCAGGAGCACCTTCATCACGTTCATGCCGCAAAGTGCCGTGACGAGCACCAGCAGGTAGGGGAGCACCCGCACCCATTCGACGCGTTCGGGGCTCGATGCCGCGCCGGCCGCCTCGCCCGTGAGGATGTAGAGCACCAGCGTGGCGACGGCCGCCGGGGCCACGATGCGGATGTTGACGCGGAACTTGTCGCGCAGGTCGCACTCCTGGGTACGTGTGGAGGCGATGGTGGTGTCGGAGATGAACGAAAGGTTGTCGCCGAAGAAGGCGCCGCCCACGACGATGGCCGTCAGCCATGCCGTGCCGAGCCCCGTCTCTTCGGCCAGGCCTCCGGCGACGGGTGCCAGCGCGACAATCGTGCCCACCGACGTGCCGATGGAGAGCGACACGAAGCAGGCCGCCAGAAAGAGTCCCGCCGGAAGCAGCCCGTCGGGCAGCAGCCGCAGCGTCAGGTTGACCGTGGCGTCGACGGCCCCCATGCTGCGGGCCGACTCGGCGAAGGCCCCCGCCAGCACGAAAATCCATATCATCAGCATCACGTTGCTGTTTGCGGCACCGGCCGAGAAGTGCTCGATGCGGGCGGCGAAGGGGATGCCGCGCGTGATGGCTACGGCGTAGACCGAGGCGGCGAGGAAGGCCACCGGGAGGGGCATCCGGTAGAAGTCGCCCGTCAGCAGCGAGACCAGCAGGTAGCTGGCCAGAAAGACCAGGAGCGGCGTGAGGGCCAGGAATCCTCCGCGGCGCGTCTGTTTCGATAGGGAATTCGTCGGCATGTCGGTAAGTTGTAAGGTGCAAAAATAGGCATTTTGCATGAAATTCCTTATCTTGTATCCGCAAACTCCTCTTGGGGCGGGCGCCCCTCCTCCTGTGGCGGGGCGCTGTCGTAACCGGCGGGCTGGACGGAACGGGTGCGGCAAACGGCGCGGGATGGGCGAGGCGCAGCAGATCGGGAGCCGCGGAACAGCCGAAGCGGAAGTGGCGGGACCCCGCAGACCGGGTGCGGCGCAACGGCTGTCGCGGGTGAGGCGCTGCGGACGGGGTGTTGCGGACGGGGTGCGGCATTCCGGCGACGTGGAACATGATGCCGCGGAGTATCCGGCCGCAGCCCGCCGAACGGAACGATGTTTGAACGGGAACGAAGAGTTCAGAAATCTACGATACGATGAAACGCTTTCTTTGTTATCTGATACCGGTGCTGGTGTGTCTCGGTATCGGAGCCTCGGCCGGATGGCTTCAGACCGAGGCGCTCGCCGAATGGTATCCGACTCTTGTCAAATCGCCCCTCACGCCTCCGGCGCTGGCATTTCCCGTTGCCTGGGGCATTCTCTACATCTGCATGGGCCTCTCGCTCGGAGTGGTGCTCGCACGCCGCAGGGCCGTGCCCGGACGGGCGGCGCTCGTCGCGCTGTGGGTCGTGCAGCTGGCGGCCAACTTCCTGTGGAGCCTTCTGTTTTTCCGCATGCGCAATCCTGCGGCGGGACTCGTCGACATCGTCCTGCTCGACCTGCTGGTTCTCGCCTATACGGTCGTCGCCTGGCGCGGATGCAGACCTTCGGCGTGGCTCTTCATCCCCTATCTGCTCTGGCTTCTCTTTGCAACCTACCTCAATGCCTTTGTCTGGGCCTTCAACTGATGCGTGCGTGTCGGCGGCGGCCCCCGATGCGGGGTTTTCTGAAATTTTCGTATCTTTGAGGCCGAAAATCGGAAATTTATGGCAGGCTCCAATTTTGTAGACTACGTGAAAATCTTCGCCCGCTCGGGTCACGGCGGTGCGGGCTCGGCCCATTTCCGGCGCGAGAAGTTCGTTGCATTCGGCGGACCGGACGGCGGCGACGGCGGCCGCGGAGGCAGCATCGTGCTGCAGGGCGACAGCCAGTACTGGACGCTCATCCACCTCAAGTACCAGCGCCACCAGTTCGCCGAGGACGGCGGCAACGGCTCGGGGGCCCGCTCGACGGGCAAGGATGCCAAGGATATCGTCATTCCCGTGCCGCTGGGCACCGTGGCGCGCAACGCCGAGACGGGTGAACTCGTCGGCGAGGTGACGGCCGACGGCGAGCGGCTCGTGCTGCTCAAGGGTGGCCGCGGCGGTCTGGGCAACTGGCACTTCAAGACGGCGACCAACCAGGCGCCCCGCTATGCGCAGCCGGGCGAGGAGGGTGCCGAGGGGGCCTTCATCCTTGAGCTGAAGGTGCTGGCCGACGTGGGCCTGGTGGGATTCCCCAACGCCGGCAAGTCGACCCTGCTCTCGGTCGTTTCGGCTGCCAAGCCCAAAATCGCCAACTACGCCTTCACGACGCTCGAACCCAATCTGGGTATCGTCGAGGTGCGCGACGGCAAGTCGTTCGTCATGGCCGACATCCCGGGTATCATCGAGGGGGCGCACGAAGGCCGCGGCCTCGGTACGCGTTTCCTGCGCCATATCGAGCGTAATTCGGTGCTGCTCTTCATGATTCCGGCCGACAGCGACGATATCCGCCGCGATTACGAGATTCTGCTCGGCGAGCTGACGCAGTACAACCCCGAGCTGCTCGACAAGGAGCGGCTGCTGGCCGTCACCAAGTGCGACATGCTCGACGAGGAGCTGCTCGGACAGATGCAGCCCCACCTGCCCGAAGGCATTCCTTCGGTCTTCATCTCCTCGGTGACGGGGCTGAACATTCAGCGTCTGAAGGACATGCTCTGGGAGGCGCTCCACCGTTGAGTCGGGTGTCGCCGAAGCCGACGAATTCGCGGTTGGTGACGCGCAATGAGAACTTCCCGTTGAAATAGTCGATGATTCCGCACAGCGAGCCTCTGCCTACGGGCAGGGGCTCGTTTGCATAGTGGGCCGAGCCGAGCGTGCGGACGCTGAAGGTTGCGCCCTCGGGGTCGGCGATGAGCCGTTCGGTGGTGACGGGCTTTCCCGTCAGGGAGTCCACGTCGCACCAGTTGCCGGCTGCGGTGAAGTGCACGTTGTCGAAGCGGACGTAGGTGTCGACGTCGCGCGTGGAGATTTCGGAGAAGGTGTGCAGCGTGTATTCGCGCCGCAGCTCTCCGGCATCGTCGCGGCGCAGATAACGGCCCAGTTCCGATTCGGGAATGCGGTCCACGACGTAGGTTCCGCCGGAAGGCACTCCCAGCAGGATTTTCCCGCCGTAGTTGCCCAGTGCCAGGCCGTTGCAGTAGAGCGTGAATTCGGTGTCGAGCGGGCAGATGCGGTAGAGCTCCGTGGCGTCGACCTCGATTTCGATGCCTCCGCTCGGGTCGGCGACGACAAGCTCGTGGTCGAACTCCCCGTAGTGGTCGTTGGCCGTGACGACACAGTGCAGGCGGATATCCTGCGTGAGCGTCAGCGAGTGGCCGGTGCAGCGTGTTTTCAGGTGGGCGATGCTCGTGACGGCCTCGTCGGGCTGAGGCTCGTAGGTCGGCACCGTCGAGGTGTCGCAGGCTCCCGCAATGAGGAGACTACTCAGCCAGCCGAAAATCCGTTTCATCCCTCAGTTTGAGTATGTATCGGTCGGCGGCCGTGCCGTCCTGCTGCAAAATGCCGGTCAGCGAGCCCCGCCCTTCGGGTATCGGTGTCCCGGCGAAGTCGGCATAGGTGCGTACGTAGGTTTGGATGAGGTTGCCCTCCGCGTCGGCGAAGCGATGGTATCCGGCCCATGTCACCGGCGCCTCCTCTCCGAACAGCCCCACGTCGGGGATGCGGACGAGCGTGCCGCACATCGACGGGGCGAGTTCGGGAATGGTCGTTGCCGCCGCTTCGGGCGGCACTACTCCGCCGAGCCGTACGACTGCCGCGTCGGCGGCCGCTTTCGAGCCGAGGAATCCGGTGGCATATCCGCTGCCGGGTTCGGCCGGGCTTCCCGCCTGGAGCACTCCGAACTGCTCCCCGAGGGTCAATCCGCGGAGCCGGACCAGAAGCAGGCTCCCGGGCGGATAGTCGTTGTGGAGGTGGTCCAGCCCGACCATCACCTCAAGCGCCGCCCCCGCATCCTCGATGCAGAGCGTGCGGTAGAAGTTGCCGGCGCGGTCGCTTGTCGTCACGCGGCCAGCCACGCGGATGTCGCCCTCGACGACGACAGGCTGGCCCGTAAAGCGCGCGCGGATGTCGGCCAGCGAGGCGTTGGGCGACCCTTCGCCCGGAGCTTCGCCCGCCTGACCGAAGTGCGAGTCGTAGCACCCGTTCGCCAGCGGGAGTGCTGTGAGTAGGAGTGCGGAGAGCAGCCGTCGGAACATGGCTACTCTTCGATTCGGGAATCCTTCAGCCCGAGGAAGTAGAGAATGCCGTCCAGCCCGATGGTCGAGATGGATTGGCGGGCCGTGGCCTTCACCTTGGGTTTGGCATGGAAGGCGATGCCCAGACCCGCGAGGTTGAGCATCGGCAGGTCGTTGGCGCCGTCGCCCACGGCAACCGACTGCGCGATGTTGATTTTCTCGAACTGGCAGAGCAGCCGCAGTAGTTCGGCCTTGCGGCGTCCGTCGACGATTTCTCCGGCGTAGCGGCCCGTGAGCTTGCCGTCGGCAATCTCCAGTTCGTTGGCATAGACGTAGTCGAAGCCGTATTTCTGGCGGAGGTAGTTGCCGAAGTAGGTGAAACCGCCCGAGAGGATGGCTGTCTTGTAACCCACGCGCTTGAGGATGGTCATCATGCGCTCGAGCCCCTCGGTGATGGGCAGATGCTCGGCAATGTCCTGCATGACCGAGACGTCGAGCCCCCGGAGCAGGGCGACGCGCCGGGTGAAGCTTTCGCGGAAATCGATTTCGCCCCTCATGGCGCTTTCGGTTATGGCGCGGACCTTGTCGCCTACGCCGGCACGGTCGGCCAGTTCGTCGATGACTTCCGTCTCGATGAGCGTCGAGTCCATGTCGAAGCATATCAGACGGCGGCTGCGGCGGTAGATGTCATCCTTCTGGAACGAGACGTCGAGCCCGATTTCCGAGAGGTTCATGAAGCGCTCCTGCATGATGCTCTTCTGCTCGTCGGTGAGCGAGCCGCGGACCGAGAGCTCGATGCACGATTTGGCGGCGCGGTCGTCGCGTTCGAGCGGCATGCGTCCCGTCAGACGCTTGATGGCGTCGATGTTGAGTCCCTGCTCGGCCACGACGCGGGTCACCTCGGCGATGTGGCGGGCGGTGACGGTGCGGCCCAGCAGCGTGATGATGTAGCGGTTCTTGCCCTGACGGCCCACCCAGTCGTTGTAGTTCTCTTCGGAGATGGGGGTGAAGCGAATCATCACGCCCAGCTCCGAACTCTTGAAGAGCAGCTCCTTCATGATGTTTCCCGACTTGTCGGAGGTGGTCATGAAGAGGATGCCCAGTGTGAGCGACTGGTGGATGTTGGCCTGTCCGATGTCGAGAATGAAGGCGTCGTAGCGGGCAAGGATTTCGGTGAGCGAGGAGGTCATGCCCGGCTTGTCTTCGCCGGAGATGTTTATCTGGATGATTTCCACGTTGTTTTTCATCGTCTGAAAGTACTTTTTCCGTAAATTCGTAACAAAGTTAGTAAAATATCTGTTTTTTGGCTATTTTTGCCGACACAAACTTTTGAGGGAAACATACGACTCATGTGGCCTTTTTACAGCATATTCTCGGCGGTTGCGGCTGAAACGCCCGCACCGCTCATCCTGCCCGACAGCGTGCAGAAGGCCAAGTTTGCGGAGACGGTCCGCAAACTGGCCG